>Ga0065711_1028009_pt1 | contig 44330 bp, 23 predicted proteins | sample Hoacrofraction12_FD_59098 | JGI IMG/M metagenome (GOLD analysis project Ga0065711, IMG submission 59098) | Hoatzin crop microbial communities from Cojedes, Venezuela - Epithelial fraction 12 v2 (version 2) | ecosystem: Host-associated > Birds > Digestive system > Esophagus > Crop | place... | reverse complement strand
AAGAAGTTAAACAAGACTGGGCCCAGTACTGACCCCTGGGGGACACCACTTGTTACCAGCCTCCAACTAGACTCAGCGCCGCTGATGACAACCCTCTGAGTTCTGCCATTCAGCCATTTCTCTATCCACTTCACCGACCACTCATCCAGCCCACACTTCCTGAGCTTCCCTGTGAGGATATTATGGGAGACTGTGTCGAAAGCCTTGCTGAAGTCCAGGTAGACAACATCCACGGCTCTCCCTTCGTCTACCCAGCCAGTCATGTCATCGTAGAAAGCTATTAGAAAGCTTCCATCTGTGGATATTTGATTTTAATTAGCAAAGGATACAAACTACCAGAAGTTAAATCCTAATCCAAAATGGAATATGTGACATTACGATTTAGAAACATTATAGCACCTCATTTTAATCTTTCACTTCATAATTTACTGTATCACCTCCTAACTGACAATATCACAGTCACTTTTCTGCAGAGATCATGACAGCACTGCACAGTTTTTTGTTTACAGAGAACCTCAAATGTGTGTTTCACTTTTTTCTTATCTAACTTTTGTTAAAACATGTATACACAAACACATAACAAGATTTAACTATTATGGTCTTTGTATCACTCTGCATATTGGTATCAAGGGCTTATTTTTCATATGCCATTTGATACTGCTTTACCACTCCAAAGGCATTTCTGGAAAAGCTCTACAGATTTATAGGCTAGATAGACCACTTGTTTGATTCTTCCTATGATGTATATTTTCACAGACTTTAGATTTCCTGCAGCTGCTTCTGTTTTGAGCTCAGTTACATGTGCTTGTGTAAAATATTTATTTTCCAGGAAGATATGCAATCTTATTTCTGAAAGTATCAACAGATGGTGAGTCCACCTCCTCTCTCAATAGTTTGTTCCAGTGGTTTGTCATTTATGCTATATGCTTAAAACTAATGCCACATTTCCCATCTGATTTTGTCTGACTCCAATAAAGCTACATTCATTTCCTTGCGAGTCAGTTGTTTACCCATCCTCAGGCCTTATGGGTCATTCAAGGAGAATCCATATTGTCCTTCATACTTGAAGCATGTGGGCGTACCTTGCTGCCTGCAACCATCTTCTGCTGCAGCAAATGAGCACTAATCAACCTAGTATCAGTCAATGACCCTGCTTTTAACAGTTTCAGTAGTCTCTGCTTTGTCAGCTGCTTTGCTCAATTTGTTATTGCTTTTGGATCTTATAGCCCATTGTCTGTTCTTCAATTGCTTTCATCCTTCAAATGTTCATATTTATACTGTCCCTTTTGCTTCATTCATTCATCTCACATATGGGTCTGTCTCTCCTACCTTTCTGTTTTTTCCAACCTATCTGTATTATAAGTCTCAGTTTCTTTCTGATAGAATTGCATTCTATGTGCAGTGGAAAAAAAATTGTCTGCGCAGAAGTACCTGAGAGATACTGACTGTTACCCATTCCTTTTCCCTCTACCTTACTCCTATGTCCTCATTTTTTCTGTACCACTTTTCATCCCTTGCACCTAGTTGTGAATTCTCTGGATCTGTTTATTTTATTTGCCAATTTAAGTGTTTGGTCAATTTGTGGATATTAGCAGAAAAAAACCCAAAAAACAATCCAAACCCAAAACAACAACAAAAAAAAACAAACAGAAGAAGGCATAATGCTTTAATTTTCCATGGATGGTGACAAGCATTTGCAAAAGCTTGGTCTCTAGGCAGAGAACATTTGTTTTTTTGTTATGGTTGGTCAAAACCCTTAGGATTTCTTCAGACATTTGGTCTTTTTTCTTTCGCTGATGTTAAATCTGGGAGCCCATCCAAGAGTTGCTGTCCTGAAGAAGAGGAGGTGGAGGAGGAAGATTGTGATCTGTATGAAAGGAAGTGTGAAAAAAATGACAGCAGTCTTGCTGGCAAAGCTTCTGGCGACCAGTTCTTTCACACCCAGAGATTTTTCAGCTTTTTCACAGCCATTTTTTGATGAGTACTCTGATATGAGCACATACGCAAAGGTTTTCTTCTTTGCTAGCCATCTCTGACACATAGCTGGCAATGTTGCCCACTGACTGCAGTACTATTTTAGGTCAGTATAACCTTGTAAGTAAGGAAGTCAAAGCATTTTGGAGGAACACGCAGTCGGAAATGTTTCCTAAAATAGTCCTTTTTTTTTGTGTCTACAGCAGTGGCTAATAATTTTGTTATAATACTGTCATCAACCACTTTGAATGGCTGTGGTTTGCAATGTTTTTTCCACGTCATTTCATCTTCCCTTCACCAAAGGCAGCCCCATCAAGACCGATTGTCAGTTTGAAACAAGCACTAATTTTCTTTGGTATTTTCAGGACAGTATATTATTTTTCTTCTTATTGATCCACCATCCTTTTTTAGCAATCAGATTACAAAGTGCTGGCTTTATCCATCATGAAATGATTTTAACATATAAAAATAATTAGCAAATATATCACTAGCGAAGGAAGAAAGCCTGTTTGAATATCAGTTCACATGTATAACAAAGATTCTGGAATTCCCCCTGCTCTGACATACTTTGGGAAACTATCAGAACGTTATTGAATTTTACACAGAACCTCAAATTGTCTAAGGCTTGAAAAATGGGCTGGCTGTGCTAAAGATATGCGCAGAAAAGTGATGAATTTGCGTAACTGATATTTGCATATTTCCAAGGAGGGTGATACACATGCAGTTCAGGAATAATCCAAAAGCACTTTCTTGTGCACTTAAGTAACGTACTCACACTAGCTCCTCCACCTACTTGCAAATGTGGGTATGGAAGTATTTGTTGCAGGACCATTTGAAAGTTTAGAGAATCAGACTATTTTCTTCTGTCTTTCTTTAAGTAAAAATAGATTATTTTAATAGTACCAGGAATCATGCTGAAGCCTGAAGAACAAGCACTCTCTGTCTGCTTGCTTATGGCTGAAGTGAAAATTGCACAGGGAAAAATTCTTGCTCACAGAGTTGCCCTTTTTTTACCCAGCCTGCTGGATTTCACATACCCTGAATTGTCTAAGGAAAAGACTGAACAGATCTATTCCATGCCCTCACTGCATCTGAAATAGAATTTCATCAGTGCGTTAGTATTCGAACAGATATGGTATAATCCATTACTCCTCAAAAGAAGAAAAAAGTGCAGTATTAGTTAATACAAGACACAGCAGCTCTGACTAAAATTACATTTATCTTGCTGCTTGTCTCTTAATTATGATTACTGTTCAGCACATTTCCTTAACAGTTCCATGGGCCATCAGATATGCAACACAGCCCTTCTTGTAGCATCTGTCCATGTCACACAAAGTTCCATTTCCTTCTGTACTACTGCCTTTTAAATTATAATGGGACCGCAATAAGTAAAAAGGATCAGTGGAGCATTTCCTGCCAGCAGTGAGCCTCTTCCTGACCTGATGTTCATAGACTTGTTTGCGTCCTTGTCCCTCCTGATGCTCTGCTCATGGTAGGCTGCATATGGCGCAGATGTTTCTGTTGTGTTATTACATGGCTATTTTCAACCTGTTTCTTAGAACAGATATTCCCATGTGTGTTCTCCCTCCTTTCTCTGCTGACACACTCTCTGTACAAACAGCAGTGTGCATTTCTGCAGTCCACATTTGTGGAAAGAATGAAAATCAATAGCAGTGACAGTATTTTCCTTTTCAGGCTGCTTTGTAAAGAGGCATGCAAGCCTAGTCTTCTTTTAGTCTTTCACCACTAGCAAGATGCTTCAGCTCTTGATTTGTCTGTTTTTAACCCATTTTTCTCATTGTATAGGACAGCATTTGGAAGTGTTGTGTGTTTTGTAATACAGAAAGCTAACTCCTTCAATGTGCCGTCTAGTGGTTGTTCTTCATTTCTAACCATGAATGGCAGTGTAAGTTCAACAGTATGTATTCTGGGATTTACTCTAAATGGAGAAGCAGCACAGTAATAAAATCTCATCTCCTGCCATCTGTCTCCTGCATATTTCTTCATAGTCCAAGTGCATTACATTTGAGCCCAAATGATTCAGTGTTGGCAGCAGTGGCCAGTTATGGTAAGAAATGTCCCATGGGCTGAAATACAGAAATAAGGTGACATATGGACAAAATACACCAGGGAAGGTAAGGACTGCAGTTTTATTCTTAATGTGCTGGGAGTCTCTAAGAGTTCTGAACAATGGCATTGCTGGTTAATAGCAGCATTGAAGAATTTTGCACATTGCCTTAATCTTGTAGCCCTGTAGCTAAGAACAAGTGGGGAAAACAAGAACAAGTGGAGAAAATGTAAGAAAGGAAGGAAAAGTAAACTGAATCTCACAGTGCATTAGGTTCCAGATGTTCCTGAGAACAATTAATTAGGAGTGGACATGTACAAATTGATTTTCTTTCACTGAAGAGGGATGGGGGACATTCACTTTCAAATCAGGCTTGTTGTTCCTGAAATGGTGACAGTGAGCAATGTATCACTTAGAAATGACATAACTGTACCTTCCGTCTTGCTCATTTGTTTGGAAGATATTGCTTTCCTCTGTTGGGCTGTGCTGTTTTCTAACATATAAAGAGCTTTAGAAACTGGAGGTTGGTCAAGTAAAATTTTAGCATGTAGGATCATTCAACCTTCCAGTGCAACCATGAGGGATGAGTTAAATTAGAAAATCAACACAGGTAAATTACTGAATTAGTCAATATTTGCATTATTTGGGCATTGTCCTCCAAGAATAAAAATTCTGCTTCTTGTATTAAAAGAATTTAGTGCTACAACCAAGCTAATTGTTAGTGTAAATAAATGAAGTACAGCAGACCAACAGTGGACTTCTTAGTGACAAGTAGTGAATTTGGTCCTATCAATCATAAGAAAACACTCTGGAAAAAAATTTGTAACACTGCTAACACAGATGAGGTATGAGTTTACCTGTAAACATGAATTGAATCAATTAATAGTGTAAATAAGATAAGAAACTGTAGGGAAGTCACAAGAGGGAGGACCGGTTTGCTCTGCTTCAGAGAACTAAAAGTGAGACATGTAAGTATATTGCCTGATGTTTTCCTTAGTTGATGCAAAAAAAAATCAGTCATCTACCCCTGGGGTGATTCAGGCATTCATTTGTCTTTTTGAAGGCAAGAGGAACTGACCTGCTTTGACTGTTATATATTGAAAGTGCGATGAAATAAATCACATCTATAATTTTCTCTTCCTGTTTGGGAGTTCAGTAGGCTGACAAACTGGCCAACTCGGCCAAAAATTCAAAAATTGTCAAGCCAGGTGTGATTCATCTCTTTTAACTTAAACTTTCCAAAAGTCTAGTGTCTAAGCTTGTCTTCTAGACCGTCAAATGGAGAGAGAGAAGTTTGTCCAGAGTGCATGCCAGTCTATATTGATGTTAGGTGACTTAAATTATTCTTCAGATGTGCATGAATATGTGGACTACAGGGGCAGGCTCTTAACTGAGAAGTCCAAACTTTAGATGGCCAAAAATAACTGAGATGAATCTTTCTCTGTGTGGTTTCATTAATTATCGGTAGCTGCAACAGTGATTTCTGTGGTGGTCAAATGATGTGGCAGGACACTTCAGAGTCTATTTAAGAACCAGTAGGAGCTCACTGAGAGTGTATATAAATAGGCTGTGCAACCATACTGAAGTTCTTATGAGCACAGAGACCTATTGTAAAGATGTTTTCTAGGGACTTTGCTGATTTATGGGATTCTGACAGCAGGTGCCCCTGCCCAATTGGAAAAGAACATGAAGAAAAGAGGATTCTGCTAACTGCAGATTAAAGGGAGATTGTTCAGCTACTCTTTTCTTCACTGTTGCAAGAAGCTGGCGTTCCTTGTGGAGAATTTGGATGCTGCTCCATTGAGTCTGGAAAGGCTAAATCCTGTCAAAAAAGAGCTTTGAGGCAGTTCATGGAGGTGTTTTAGCACAGTGATTGTTGTATTTGAACTATTGGTAGTAAATACTAAATATTAAATCCTTGAAAAGAGGAGGAAGCAGAACAGAAGAGCCTGAGAAAAAATTATCTTAGCATTACCACCAGCCCCATTCACAGACTCTTCACAGCTATAGCTAAATCCTTCTGTTTTGTGTGCTTAGACCAGCAACGTACAGACACTTTTTGCACATAGATTTTAAGATCTGCACATAGTTTTGGAGATGTTTATGTGCCTCTTCTGTTCATGCTTAGGAGTCCAGGGTCATTTGAGGTGACCTGGACTATATCAGGCATTAACACAGGGCTGGCAGGTATCACACAAGACTTATGGGAAACCTTGTGCCCTCCTGGTGTGGCAAACAGGAGCTGTGTGTAGCACAACAGTATCTCATATGGCTCTGGGCACCAATCTGTGAGCTACTGAATTGACCTCCTAGCAACTAAATAGGTTTCTAATGTTCTGCAGCTAACCTAATGGCTATTATTCCTAGTCAAGAATAGCATCTGCAAGCAATTGAGGCTCTTATTGTGGTATAAGGCCTATAAATTGATGTGACCTCTTTTTGTACAAGGAGAAATACTGTTCTGTTGAAGGGTGCTAATAGTTTCTTGCTGGTGGTTCTCAGATCCACAGACAATCACAGACACTGCTAAAGGCTGTCGATGTGCCAAGTGTTCTGTTTCAGACGTAACCCAAGTGCTATACAGCTCCTTTGAACAGTAAAAACCAGCTGTAGGCAGCAGGAGTAACCACCCAGAGCAATAAACTCTGTCAGACAACATGGTAGACAAAGCTAACCTGGCTTGATAGTGTGCAGGCTATCCTTCATTGTAAATCTGTAGGCAAAGATAATGGATCCATATGCATTTTACTGTGGAAAGCCAGGAAAAGGAAGAGAAAGCTGAGCTTTGTGCCTGTGTCTTCGTTGTCTATGACTAGAGTCGATGTGACCACGCTTTTTTTGTCCTTTGGCCTTTTTTCCACACTAGGGTCAAACCACCCTCACACTTTGCTGAATCTGAGCTGGCAATCCTGCTTGTTCACAGGGCTTGTTAACTCAGCTAGACATCTATCATAACTTCTCAATTTATTGGTTTTGAGTTGGAAAACTGGTGTTGCTTGGTACACTTTGACATTCCCATGAAAATAAAAGTCTAGATGTTGCTCAACTCTTCTGTCTTGCGTTAAATAGGAATTCCCCCAGATCCTTTATGGACAAGTAAGACAGTACAGTGTCCTATCTGATTCTTTATTGTCTTTGCTGAGATAGAAGTGCAAAAAAGACCAGTGCAAATGGAAGAATTTCAGGATAACTTGTCCTGAAAAATGTGACCACAAAATAATTTGAAAATCAATTTCCTGATGAAAGGGTGCAAAATTTTTGCATGGGACTTACAAAACAGAAACATATGCACATTTGGAACAAGCTGACAGCTTCTGGTATTCATTGACCAACTACACACTCAGTGAAATGACGATCTTGCTCACATTGCAAATCTGAAATTTTCTAAAGACATCAGATTTGCTGAATTTTAAGAGCAGAATGCCTTGCAATAGAGGCCAAAGGCTCCTTATCTGCATGAGTTCTTTAAATTTACAGTGTGCATGCCCAAGACAGACTGTGAATTCTGCACATTCCTGGAACTGGTGCTCCAACCAAGCCACGAGCTGTGAGGAAATCCTGGAGGAAATTTAGTCCAAGTTCTTTGAATTCCAGCTGAAAAAAATTTAGAGACAGAAAAAGGAAAGACCAAGTTTCTGCTAATATTATCTTTACTCCAAGAAAGAATTTTTTCATAACCTGTAATTCATTTGCATGAGGTTGCACCCTGTTCTACTTCAGCTTTCTCATCAGAAAAAACAATTTAGATACCATGTATGTGACCACATAAGTTCAGTAACAATAATCGTGAGCTGGGAACTTTGCCCTGCACAAACACGATACAATTTTCATGTTCAACTGTCTAGGGACTACATTAATCTTATTATAAACTGTTGGATATTTTAAGACACTAGCAGAAAATGTACCTCTCAGAAGTTAGAAAATGTGTATTAGAGTATATTAATGAAAAGACAACTTGTATTGCTGGAAATACAAATTCCTCTTTTCCATCCTCCAAAAGCACACTACAAGTCTCACTCTTTTAACCGACTGCACCAACCTACAGTGACTTTTTAAAAGCTGATTTTTAGTTAATCACCCACAACATCAGATGTACCCAGAGGATCTGTGTTCCCCATCTGGACCCTCCTCCCAATGAGAGCTGCATGCTCCTGCCTCCTCCACCATCACAGTCCCTTCTGATGTTTGTTCTGTAGCTGCTATTATCATGCTGCCGTATCTATCACTGCTGGGCATGTGGCACCCAGACAGCAACACGGGGCATATTCAAAGCAGTAGCAACAGAAGCAGAAATAGTGATGGCAGTAGCTGTTGTGGTGGCAGTGAAAATATCCTCACTGACGGCAGCTGAGAATGGAAAGCTGTTTTCTGAACTTAAAAATGTGAGATTAAATGTTTGCCTGCTTGATTTATAACTGGCACAATCTATAGATGCCAGGGCATTTATGTTTTGGATTGTGTTGAAGATATTAGGGGGCAAACCTCTAATGAGTGTAGCACGATGAGAAGCGTGGTTTTCCTTGAACACTTTCTAGCACTGGTTTTATGAATGTTACATATGTGTTTGCATGTTGGACTATGGAAACTGTCTAATAATATGTGTCAGGTTTAGACAGCCAGTCAGTCTTAGCAGGTAGCACAAGTACTTCACAATTTTTTTCCACACACATGGTTTCTGAAAACCAAATCTCGTGCTTTTAGTAATGTGTTTTGTAGCAGGCACAGAGAAAACTCAGATGGTTCAATTCTGAAAGCTGCTGAGTGCTCTCAGCTGTATTTGGTATCAAGACAGCCTAATGTTTTACAGGTTTATGCTCCAGAAATGCAGATCAACATGCAAATATGCATAAAATCGGTAACAGATATTCGTCTCCTGAAGTCCCTAGTGCCTGTGTAAGTGACTCTTGTCTTCCCATATCTCATCTTTTTGAAGGCTGGTCCCAGTGGTGCCTTCTGAGGTGTCCAGTTTTGCATCCTTGACTTCCACTGACATTAATGAGGGTTACAGACATACGCTGAAGGGACAACAACCTTCCAAATGTCAGAGAGCATGCTGCTGTTCAACACCGCCTTTAACCTAAGCAGTACACAGCAAAGTGCTGTCAAGTAAAGGGATAATTCCAGGTGATTCCCATGCTAGAAACCTTTTGGGCTGTTGCAAGGACTGCAGATACGATTGCCAGACTTTGGAACATTCACTCTTCAGGGTCAGCAGTATGTCGTTCTAAGATGGAGGAAATCCAGCTTCCTTCATATGGTAGAAACAGATTCTTCTTTCCTTCTTTTCTGTACCTCCGGAAGAACTGGCATACTGAAATCCTCTCCAGCATAGCTTTTGGGCAAATTTCATCCAATACTTTGTTCATTGTTAGATAGTGATGCAGCCCTGAGAGAAATTAAAGAATCCCATCAACTGGAGCTGTGGAGAAAGTACAGCACTGCCTTGCACAACAGTTTCATAGAGAAGCCTGTTAACTTCTCTAAGGTAAAACTATATCTTAGACAGTCAATGTCATATTAATTACATAAAATTTTAGATCTCTGCAGCCTTGATATTTACATCTGAGATAATAATCTAGTTTCTATTTCTTGACACTTTTAAGAAACAAGCACTTCTTTGGTACAATTCATCTCATCTCAAGGTAGACCTCTAGAACATCTCAGGAGAATCATGCTGCAGAAATGCTAATTTCTCTCCACTCAGTGTAAAAGGAACCTGGCTTATATGAGAGTTGTGGTTGTTTGCATACATTCCCTGAAAAGGTTTTTGGATTACAGGGAATAAACATTTATCTCAGTGGAGCGCTGCAGTGCAAAAAGCTCCAGTAATTTCTGGATTACAGTTTGAGGAGGGACGTGCTCTGAGATGTATATAGTACAAAAGTTACCAGAACTAGAGTATAGTTCTGTTTTTGTACTGAAACATATCTGCCTTTGGCTACTTGAGATGTCTTAGGGTATCCTAGACATCAGCACACAACTTATACAGGACGATGGTAGCCTCTTGCCTGCCTAGTATGGCAGCTGGAGGCCAAGGAGGATACCCTAGAATATCTTAAGTGGCAATAAATATCTGTGTGTGGGAGCTGCTTCTTTGAGACTCTACTCAATACAGTCAATAATCTAAGGAGTGATTCATCTCACCTATTTACGGTTAGCTGACTTTCTCTCTGGGTACTGCTGACTGCATTGACCAGATTGTTGTTGATTGTAAAGGGAGATTAAAAGTGCATGTGAAATACACTTGCACGTGTAAGGTCTATTTTACATGTGCATGTGAAATTAAGCGATTAAGGTGACTAAGTCTTAAACTTATGGTAAGATTGCTTTGCCTAAACATTACAGTCTGTTGCCGTTTGGGATGCTCTAGGATAACCTACCTGGACTCTAATTTCCTAGTGCTAGATGTTTATGAATATTAATCTACTCATGTATTTAAGCTGGAGCTGACTCCTGCCCGAAGTGTCTTGTATTTTGAAAAGGATATTAAAAAACTGCAGAGATTGCAGTAGCAGCTAACTATTTATTTTTGAATTAAAGAAAATACAGAAGAAAGTATTTTTTCAATCTGTTTAGTTTATCTGAATGACCAAAGCTAGATGTGATTACAGAGTAGAACTATTTTCAATAGATAGAAAGTACTGTGTACTTTAAAATAAATGAAAAACAGAAAATGAATGAAGAAGTGAAAGCAAAAAATTAACAATTTCGTGTTAGACATTGGTGGTAAACCTCTCTTGATTAACAAATGGGGAAAAGTTACTAAGGGAATTGATGAAGCTTATGTTACTTGAAGTCTTCAAATTAAGACAGGATACCTTTCCTGAAGTTATGCTTTTGCTGAAAGCAAGTTAGTGAGTTCAGTACAAGGGTAAATGGGGGAAGTTAGGTGACACATGGTAGACAGGAGATTAGAATAGATGTCCTGTTGATCTCTTGTGGCACTAAACACCACCAAGCATACCAAAATAAGGAAAGTGTGACACGAATTCAGCTGTGCTTGCTGGACAGAAATTTCTTTGTTTTCACCAGAAAAAGGCAAATGGGATTGACTTGGATAATCTCTCTATCACTTCCTTACTGCTTATTTCCATTGATTTTCTATGAGGAAATTGTAAAATCCTCAAAGGTGTTTATTGTTTGCAGTTGTTTGTATACTACACAGTCACATCTGTATTTGTTGTTAACTTTCTTCAAACCCTTCTTGTTGCCTTCCATAACTTTCTCTTTGTTTATTCACCTGTTGCACATTATCCTACTCCCAGAGTTCAGACTCTCTGGATTGATAATGCTTTCACGCTCTTTCTTTATGTCTAATACAGTGAGACATTGATTTTCTTTTTACTGAACTTTCTTTCATTAATAATAGTAATTCAATTCTTTTCTTTCAGACTAAGTAATTCTCCAGCAAATTGGAGAATAAGGATGAAGATTATTCACAAACAATTACTTTACGATGAAATCCTCTCTGTGTCAGTCCGTCGTGGAAATGAGTGTAGAAAGAGAATGTCCATTAGCAGACGCTTTCTCTCTGTTCTCAGACTGTTAATATCTTATTCAGTGATGTTAGTAAGAAAACATGTTATACCTCCTTAAAATATTTATCTTGCTCCCAAGACCTTGTATTTAGGTGCCTCAGAGTATACTTATTATCACAGCAGCATAAGAAACTGCAAGGTCCTCCTTATGTGAGGTACTGAGGCTGAGTTTATATTGCCTTTTTGGTACCTTTGTATATTCTCGTACAAGTCTTAGTCCCTACTGCTTACTTTGCTATATGCACTGAGGTGTAGCAGCTGGATTCATTGTTAAAGGATCTCAAATTTTGGTCTTCCATGATGGGGCTACAGCGTTGATGGGTAAAGGAAGAAGAACAGATTTCATCTACCTGGACATGTTCAAAGCATTTGACATTGTCCCACATGACATACTTGTCTCTAAATTAGAGATACATGGATTGGATGGCTGGAGCACTTGGTGAATAAAGAGTTGGCTGGATAGTCACAACCCAAGAGTTGTGGTCAATGACTCGATATCCAAGTGGACACCAGAGACAAGTGGTGTTCCTCAGGGATTGGTATTGGGACTGGTGCTGTTTGATATCTTTGTCAGCCACATCAGTGAGATCGAGTGCACCCTCAGCAAGTTTGCCGATGAAACCAAGCTGTGTAGTGCGGCCAACATGCTGGAGGGAAGGGATGTCATCCAGAGGCACCTTGACAGGCTTGAGAGGTGGGACCATGTGAACCTCATGAAGTTCAAGGCCAAGTGCAAGGTTCTGCACATGGATCAGGGCAATCCCAAGCACAAATACAGGCTGGAGGGAGCATGGGTTGAGAGCAGCCCTGAGGAGAAAGACTTGAGGGTGTTGGTTGATGAGACGCTCAACGTGACCTGGAAACGTGTGCTCGCTGCCCAGAAGGCTAATCGTATTGAAGGAAGGGGTTAAAAGGGATTTTAATAGAAGTGGCATTACCTAATAGTTGCTGTGCATTTAAAAAAAAAAAGACTGATAGTGCTTCTCTATTGTCTAAATTAACTGAAGCAGAGAGTCTTGCATCTCCATACAAAGGGGTTCGTTCATGATAGGGGCTGGGAGTCGCCTAGAACCAGTCAAGATCGACCCTGCTGTATGGATGGGAGCCAGAAGAGAACTGAGTTTGCGCAGAAACAAAGGTCAATCAGCGAACACCGTGATGAAGAGGATGAGCCTTCATCTTGGGACCTCCAACGACCACCACCAGGAGGCACTGCGCAAGAGCAGCTGGGAGGAGTCTATGGAAATTATTTCTTAGAACTAATTATAATATGGAAATTATTTCTTGGAACGGATGTTAATATGAAATGAGGATAGATGCGTATGTATAGGAGTATTGGGAAATCTAATGTATATGTAATATTTGTACAAATTTAAGAGACAAGTTGCTGCTCGGCGCGCACGACTTCTGTGGGACTACCCCCCGTGCTGCCCAGTGCCAAATAAACATACCTACTTTACAGTCTTACAGATTGTGGAGTCGCCTTTCCGCACGTCAGTATCCTGGGCTGCATCAAACAGAGCATGTCCAGCAGGTCGAGGAAGGGGGTTCTTCCTCTGTGCTCCTCTCTGATGAGAAGCCACCGGGAGTCCTGTGTCCACCTCTGGAGCCCTCAGCACAGGAAAGACATGGACTTGTTGGAGAGGGTCCAAAGGAGGCCACCAAAATATCAGAGGGCTGGTGCACCACTCCTGTGAGGAAAGGTTGAGATAGTTGGGGTTGCTCTGCCTCCAGAAGAGAAGGCTGTGCAGAGGCCTTATAGCAGCCTTTCAGTACCTGAAGCGGCCTACAAGAGAGCTGGAGAGGGACTTTTTACAAGGGCATATAGTGATAGGACAAGGGGTAATGACTTTAAACTCAAAGAAAGTAGATTCAGACTAGATACAAGAAAGAAATTCTTTACTCTCAGGGTAGTGTGGCACTGGCACATGTTGCCCAGAGAAGCTGTGGCTGCCCCCTCCCTGTCAATGTCCAAGGGCAGGTTAGATGGGCCTTTGAGCAACCTGGTCTAGTTGAAGTTGTCCCTGCCCATGGCAGGGGGCTTGGAACTAGGTGATCCTTAATATTCCTTCCAACCTGAACCGTTCTATGATTCTATGAAATATGAGTTTAGGCATTGCCACCAAGGAAGGTACAAATCTTGGTAGAAAATCCCATGGTATTTGTGCTCCTAAAGATACTAACAGATTTGAAGAGAGGTTTTCAAAAGCGTCAAAGTTCTGTGTCCACTGAAACAAATTTGGAACATGAAATCTGCTCTCTAGGTATAGAATGATGAATTTCCGCATTTATCTTTTACACACGTCACTGTGGTATCTGAGCACACTGAAATTGTTACCTACCCTGCTTGATATTCCTATGGGGGAAGAGATGGTGTTATTCCTGTTCTACTGACAGTGAGACGTGGCATTAAATAAGTTCTTGGAAGTCATTAAAAACCTCTGATTATTTTCTTTTCATAAAATTATGCAACTTACAGCACCTTCCTATGTTACTTCAGCAACCCAAATTCTTGTATTCCTAACTTTGGAGTGATTGATTCTGCAATGGTACCTTGTCATCTTAAGGGGGTGACATTTGCTTTCAAATTCTATCCCTGCAACATCCAGACCTCTCTTCTCCATACCTATTCTATTTTCTCAGTCTCGCTGCCTGGTTAGTTTCATTTTTCCCTCCTTTTAACTCCTCTTTCAATCTCTCTTTCTCCTTTCTTTTACTTTTATATCACCTTCTGCACTCTCGTGTGTTATCTCCACATTTGCTATATCTATTTCCCTCTTTCCAAGGCTGAATCCTCTAATTATAGTGTCCCCAGACTGATTATTTGTCTCAGTCTACTCTCTTTGTCTTATTTCACTTTTACTGTGGTCTAGGTGCTGTCCTTTGTGTTTTCTAGTTTGTACAGCTGAAGAATCGTTGAAGACTCATAAGAGACAACAATCCTGCAGCCATTTCCTCTGACTGACTTTAGAGGCAAAAATGGCCATAATTTCAGAGACCTTGCTCTCCCACCCTCCCAAACTTCAGCAAGTCTGGAGTGAACACGCATTTTTTCCCCCCAAGCTGACTGTCGACTTGTGGATTTCTGTTGTGGTGGTAGAAGATGCAGTTCTAGTATCACTGTCACAATAAAAAGAATAAGTACTGAGTGGAAAAGACTAGACTATCAGAATGTTAAAACAAAAAAAAAGTAAAAAGGCCACCAGAATTTTTTGTGCATAAACAAAATAATGCATCTTGTATCCTTTCTTACTCTTAGCTTGAACTTTCCAGAGCAGCTAACTTGCATGCATTTCCTTTGAACTAGCTAAGTGTTGGTGAATTTTTCAGCCACAGTAAACAGAATCTTTAGATCCAAAATGTTGAGAAACCTTACAGTGTCAGCAGTCCTGTCTGTAATTTTGTGTGTGCAGAAAATCTGCATGATTAGAGCCTAAACTCTAAGCTCTTTGGGGACATCAACTATTACCTTTATTTGGCATTCAGCATAATGGGAAATATCCCTACTGAAATATTTTCACAGATCTTTAAAAAATAATATTAAAAAGACAGACTAATGATGATGAATAGTTTAAACTGAAAAATATCTGCAAATTCTAGAATATGATAACATTTCGTGGCCCTGCCCACTTTGCATCAGATGTGGATCAAAGTTACTTGTTCTGGTTGCAATATAGGGAAATTAATATAATGTTTCCTCTCTGCTTCAGACTTGCGTACTAAGTTGTGGTGTGCAGAATGGATCATTACAAGCATGCTTTCAGAGCCTTGGTAGTGAATGATGTTTTTGTAATGGAAACTGTGACATACCTAGCATAATTTGTAAGCACTTTTACACTTAGTTTGCTGCAAACTCCACCATCTGCTTTGCATCAGATTTATTAGCTGAAAAGACAGCACTTCAGATATCTAGAACCTTTTCCTATGTGTCCAAACAATTATACGATAAGCAGACTGCTGCCTCACACACTCAGTGTGGGTGCTATGTAGTCATTTATTTTCTTCTTACAGTAAGCTAGAAGTGAGAATGTCTCCTCACCTATGGGTGTGAAAAATATTTGCATTCAGTATGACCTGCCACAGCTAAAGTTGAATTTAATAACAAACACGTAAAGAACTAAACTAAAGATTCCATATGCAGTTGTATTGCATATTTTTTGTGTATACCAACTATAACACTGAATCTTTCAGTTCATGAGTACAGAGTGATCATGAGCTAATTGCCACCTGACAGTTTCTAAATGTATGCTAGGTATCTAGGCTTGTTTTGTGGTCAGTACCTCTGAGTCTTATATGTGGAGATGATGTCTACAAAACAGGTGCGGAGGGAGAGCTAAACCTTTCTGGAAGGCTGGAGGTCAAGGCATCAAAAAGGGCTTCCAAAAAGAAAGGAAGTGCCTACATTAAGACAGTTGAATCAAGCATCTTGTCAACAGAATTTGTGGAGCTTAAAAGCAGATTTATTTTGCCTTAAATGAGGCAAAATAAATTTGATTTAGTTGCTCACACATGAATAACTACAACCAGCTTCAATATCTTATGGTGTCTCTAGCTGTCTCCAAGAAGGCACGTGTTTCCTGTAGACTCTGCAATATATCGATCAGCCCCATACGGACTTTCAGGTATCTGAGGGCATCTGAAATGCTGTTACTTGATCCTGCCAAATATTCCAGATAGAAATATAACACAGACAAAGTGCATTCACTTATGTCTTGATACAGTCTCTTCTTTGCTCTTCAAGAACTAGCACGACCCTCACTGCTGACTGATTACCAAAAGAAGGTTTTAATTCAGAGTGTGACTTACAAGTATTCTAAATATTCTGATCTGATGTTTAGGATGGTCATGGTTGTAGAAAGAGCAGTTCATAAAGAACTGGTCTGAGTCCCATACTGTATTTTCAAAAATAAAGATGTTGTCAGAGAAGGGACTTACTTCACATCCAGCTTTTTGAGATCTGTCTCAATCCGATAGTTTCATCAGTGTTTCTGCACTAGCCACAGTACAGATGTCTGTAACATTTTAGTCTTCAGCTCTTAGACAGAGAATGCTGTCACAGCAGAAATGAGTGAAAGAGGCATAGTATCAGATCAGTTGTTCCCAAGAGATATTGTGGAAAGAATAACCAACAGACTGATTTTCATCCCTCAGCAACCCTTGTATCACCCTTGGATATGTTGGGAACACGAGCAATACCACAGGAAGATATTGTATCTGCACAGTTTTTATCTGGCTTCTTATTTGCTGTATAAACTTTTTCCTTCTTACTGCTATTCCTTGGCTTTTCTTACCCTCCTTCTCCCGCCTTCATCTGGGTTGGTGGCATCATACAATGCAAACACAGAACAAGGAAGAAATGTGGACTACCACACTCATGGTGCCTTCGGAAAGCTTATGGGATGACATACTGTGTTCACATTTACAGTGGTAAGGCAAAGAAAACATATCGAAAGTGTTTACACTCAGGGAGAGCTTCTTGAAATAGTTTTGTCCTGTGCTGACAGAGAAGGGGCCACAGACAGGCATCCTCATTGTCCCTCTGGCTACTGTGGGAACAGATATTTGCATGTTCACCTACAAGATGAGCAAAAAACCCAACACCCAGTGCTCACTCCTCGCAGTATCCCTGAGGGAGTTCTTGTTTTGCAGAACAACAGGTTTGTTTTTCCTGCAGGTTAAAATGTATTACAATGAAAAAACAAAAAAAAAAGCCCAGTCATCTCTTTCTATCCTCAGTTCAGCCAAACATAGTGAAGACTCTGATCAGATAAATTATAATTTGTACTCCAAAAGGCTTGGTCTTGCAAACTTATTATACAAAGCATTTTCCATTATCCCCCTCTCCAACAGCTGGCATCTCATTCTCCAGTTAACAGTCCCAATTAGGGTAATCACTCTAAAACTTTAGTAGAAAAGGACACATGGAAAACAACTGCTTTATCTCTTCCAGTGACTTCTTCTTTTGGGTAAATACTTAAGCAATTTAAGTCTGCCTGAGTGCTTTCTCAAAGAAGAGTTCAGTTAAATGAGGACAATCATAAATCAATATTATCCAGCTTTTTTGTTAGCCCATTCTTTGTAGTGCTTGCAATAATGAGATAGAGCTGAATTACGTGAACAGTGATTTTTGTTATTATACTCCTCCCTAAAGTATCTGTTCGCATGGCAGATGGTCATCCTACAAAATTAAAAATAAATCATCAAAATCCTGTGAAGAGGAGTTCTCTCTTCTCTCTCTCTTACTGTCTCCAGTTCATCTTTTTATGCTGTTGAGATAAATGTCAGCTGCTGGATGTATGAAGAGATGTGTTGAGTAACCTGTTAAATGGCTTCTTGCAAAAAAAGAAACAAGAATAATTCTAAGCATGTACTGTACTCTGAAAACACAAAACTTGAGCTGTGGGCATATGAATGCCATTGTAGTGGCCTTTCCTTGGAGAACACATGGTTCTTGAGTCTTGTGGAAAATTGGATGTGAGCCTGTCCAGTCAGCATTCATGCTGTGAGCAGCAACTACAGCAGAGAGGAAGTCTAGTCATATTATTTTCAGTCTCCTACATCATGAAAAAGTTAATCCAGAGATAAGCCTGTAAAAAGATCATTTCTGGTGGCTCAGACCAGGCCAGGAACTAAAGAGACCAGAAAAGTAGACATAAGGAAGCACAAGTGTCGTGGTTTAACACCACCTGGCAACTAAGTACCACACCAGCCACTTGCTCACTCCCCCCCAGGGGGATGGGGGAGAGAATTAGAGGGGTAAAAATGAGAAAACCCATAGGTTGAGGTAGAGAAAGTTTAATAGGCAAAGAAAAAGCCACATGCGCAGAAGCAAAACAAAAGAAGGAATTCATTCACTACCTCCCATCAGCAGGCAGGTGTTCAGCTGTCTCCTGGAAAGCAGGGCTCTATCACGTGTAATGGTCACTTGGGAAGACAAACACCATCACTCCAAATATCCCCCTCTTCCTTCTTTTTCCCCCAGATTTATATGCTGATCATGATGTCATATGGTACAGAATATCCCTTTGGTCAGTTGGGATCAGTTGCCCCAGATGTGTCCCCTCCCAACTTCTTATGCACCCCCACCTACTTGCAGGTGGGGTGGTGTGAGAAGCAGAAAAGACCTTGGCTCTGTGTAAGCACTGCTCATCAACAGCAAAAACATCCCTGTGTTATCAATACTGTTTTCAGCACAAATCCAGAACATGGCCCCATACTAGCCACCATGAAGACAATAAACTCTATCCCAGCCAAAGCCAGCACACCGACTGTGACTGTGTTTGATAGGTTAAGGAGCTAAAAAGAAGAAAAACCTTTTGTCTAGGTCCAGCAAGCCCAGAAAAAATGCCTCAATCCATTAGTAGGGATATTCTTTACCAAAGCTCATTTTAGACAATGTGATGGGACTGTAAGACCTGATTTATTCTTTACCCTTTAGCCCAAAGCATCTTTACTTTTGGAATCTTTACCAGAACCTTATGGCTTATATCTGCTTGCTTATCACATATCTATAAAATAAATGTGGAAGACATATGAAAACTTCATCTATTCCAATCCTGTGCTCAGAAACAGGCTTTGCTATACCTTAACAATTACTGATACGCTTCTGTGTAATCTGTTCCTGAAAAACTCCACCAATAGAGAGGACTAAATTGAATATTGAAGCTAAACCATCCAAGAACTTTGAAGCAATTAATCTTCAGACCTAGACCCAGTCTCAGATACCACAGCTAAAAATCTCTTGCGAAAAGGTTTGCAGCTTGCCAATCAGTCAGTAGACTGAAATTAGTATCAGAGGAACAGCAGACAGAAGGAGGTCACACAACTCTCCTCCCCTTCTCTGCCTGTTATAAGCACTAAAACTTTCCAATCTGAGAACATTTAAGAGTGTTTTAAGATACTGTTGCTGACAGACATAGCTGGTACTTCACTCTTGTCGCATCCGGGAAAGATGATGTGTCAGAAAAAACGGAATAGTAAGGGGAATTTTGGAGTATTATGAGAAGTCACTGTCCTAATTTATGTCTTATTTTGCCCCTGTGCTCCTGTCAAACCCTCTCTCGCTGATAAAAACATGCACAAATTAGACATTATAAAGTCAAATGAGTCCTTTAAATGCTGTTTTGTGACAAACACTCTGAACCACGGCTGCGTAGCCAATTACAAGAGTTTACAGAAAAAGTTCTGCAGGGATGCACAAGCATTATAGTAATGTCCATATGCTGTGTAAACTTTTCAGGTCCTACAGAGCACTGGAGATCCAAGAGTACACATCAGCTATGAATCAATAGGCAGAGAAGAAACTATCAGTGGAATGCTGATTATCTCTTTTTATTTCATTTCAGATTTTGGGAAATATGGGAAGAAAAATCAGTAATAATAGATAGACATTAAAAAGAGCAATGATTAAAGTCTCTGTGGTTCTGACATTTGAGATATTAACAAATTAAAACCATTTCTGTTCTTTTGCATTAGACTTCCCTGCCCCTCATTGCAGAAGCAGAGAAAGCTTCTTTCTACAGAAACATACAGTGGCACAGGCATCACAAAGTCAGTCACAGGTTCTTCAATTACTATAACCTGTCAAGTCTAGCAAACATCCGCTGATGCTTGAAAACGTCAGCGCTCTTCTTTATATCACTGTTCACTGGACTCGTATAATTTTGTTACAGTAAAGACTGGAATCATCTTTTTTCCTCAGTGTAGAGAGCAATCGCACTAACGGCATTTATGGACAGGCCTCTTGTTGTTGTGAATACAAAAAATTCATATACACCTCTCAGGTTTGTCAGAGAGCTTATAATTAAAAAAGGTGAATTTTACCTGGAATATTTAGTGGGTTTTGTTCAGGTGATCATTCTTGCTACAAAACAGTCTTTTGAATAGTTGTACCTTGCTATCTCAATTCAGATGTCAGAACAGGACTATATACAGCCAAACAAATGAACAAATACAACCAGCCAAGATAATATACTAGAAAAACAAGAGAATACAGTCAGAAGAGAATATATAATACAACATATCTGGACTGTCTTGGTCTTGTGCCTTGATACATTGGGAAAAAAATTGATACATGGGGGAAAAAAAATCTTTTGAGCTAGCTAGCTGCTAAACTAATCCCTACAAATGTGCAGTGCTCATAAAGTCGTCTGGGAACAGCCACACAGCAGTGTCTACTGCTTTGTTCTAAATAAACCTGCACCTAGTTCAAATCCCAGTAGGAGAGTCCTACTGAGATCAAAGATCTATTGATCAGGCATCTCGGTGACAAATCTAAATTTCAGATGCTGGGTTCTTGTCTATCCCGTGGAGTCTTTAAGAAATGAAATGGGGAAGGAACTTACAGAAGCCTTGTTTATGCTCTTCATGAACTGTCTGAAAATATTTATTTCCAGTTTTTCTAAATGAGGAACAACAATAGTATGAAAACTCTACAAGCAAAAACCCAGATGAAAATAAACAACTCTCCCCAACCCAAAAGCCTAGATAAAAATATCTTTGCACACACAGTGTATATTAAAAAAAATACCCACATTATTTTTTTTAAGTAGGAAATGGACAAATATTTCCTTTAAGCTTTTATCTCAGGATGTTCTTTTTGTCAGGTTCAATAGTGAGAAACAATATCCACAAAAATGCTCATCCACAGTAAACATTGTCATATATCCTGACCTAAAAACACTGCCATATATCACATACACACTGTCAGTGACCAACTACAAGTGCAAAAGTAGTTTTGGGACCTTTTCAAACCACTCAGTTCTGACCTAATTAAAAAAGACATGGTTTCCACTTCCACCCAGATAGCTGCTTTGCTGTTCACAGCTTGTGAAAATTGTTCTCTCTGCACTCTTTCATCCACTAGCTAAGCACGTAGGTGTTGACACCGCTATCCTATATCGCCTGAAGACTGCATTCACCAAATATCCTCACACTGAGGGGTAACAGCAATGTCCTAGCATAAAACCAACATCCCTTTCAACACAGTATAGGGTACGGGAAGGTTATGGTGGTTTATGAACAAATTGGGGAGCAGGCTCAGTCCTACAGAATCATATAGAAATTATTATGTTATATTCTGATTTTCAGTGACTATACTATGGACATAATTGCTGTTGCTTTTATACATGAAGAAAGGATTTTCTAGGGTATAATGTACACTATAGAATTTCAAGGAATTTCTAAACTCTTCCAGACTTGAAAAAATCATATAATATCATCTACAAGAGGAACTCCCCTACCTCACGGATGTTGTAAACATGAGGATTGTGAAGTGCTGAGATATTAAACTTGCAGCCCTGTGGTTAAGACAGGCAACAAAATAAATATGTTTTTGTATGCCCTCCTTGCAGAAGAGAATAATAGTGGAGATACTGTAAATAGCTCAAGTTACCAAGAAAAGGCACGTAACAACACAAGCAATTTTTATTGTTTTTCTGCTAGCTTTGAACAAGAGAGGTTATTACAAAGGAGATGGGCAGCAGTATCATTTCTAAAGTCACATTATTTTTTTCCAGTGTTTTCATCTACAGACTACTCCAGACTGGCTGCCAGTGCTCTGGAGAAAAAAAGAACCAGCACATACATTTGTAAGTGATATAATATGAGGTATTGTGGATATCCTGAAAGGGGCTTTCCAATTTATGGCAGAACCTTGGACATGCCATCCTTCAGCTCCCTGTGGCTTGGTTTAATCACATGACAAAGGGATGCATGTCTGAAATTTGTTGCATATATTTTCAAGTGCCTTGAGATAGGTAAGTTGTAATAAATATAGTGTGAAGAACTAAAATGCTCCAAAAGGACTGTAATTATTTTTTTCATATAGATAAGAACCTTCACCACTGCTAGCACTATCTACTCCCTCTCAAAATAACCCAAACCCAAAATTCTTCAGAAAATACAACTCCTTTTCAAACAAGCTAGAAATATTCAATGCTCCTTGAAAAGAAAGACTGGGATTTACTCAGTGTTTCAAATAATTTTTCTCCATATGTGCTTGTCATCTCCCTTCAGAGAACCTATACAAGTTATAATGGAAACAGTGTTGAGGGTGATGAAAACACCAGAGTGTCTGTCAGTGGATCACCTTATGACAGCAAGTGATAAGCCTTCTAATGCTGACGTGATGAATGTGCCCGAATGTGGATGCTGTGCTTGTGCGAGACAGCAGAAAAAAACAAATGTGAACAACTAGACATGAGGACGTGCCTCTGGGGAGACCCCACTAGTTTTTGCAGTCCTTGACTGATTCTAGAAAGCAGCACGTTTTTACCATAGAGAAAGATAAGTGTGCTTATCAATACAGCACCATGGCTCAGAAAAGGAGTAGTTGGGATGCAGGAACACATCAATCGTATCTAAGTATCAAATGTGACCTTTAGTATATGTTCTCCTTACAAATGATCTTTTATTCTCTACATCTTCAAAGTTTGCATAATGCATTTCTAGTGCTTTATAATTGAGCAGTAATATAAAAGCAAGCTGCAACAGGCTTTTGCAAACAGAAATTGCATACCTTAAATGCCAGTTACCAAAGCAGAAATTACTTCACTTCAAGAAAGGAAGTATGGGGCTCCTGTTTGTAGTTATAAACAAAGCACTGTATGTAAGAAGGATATGATTTACAAGGTGTGAAGGTCTAATGCTGACAAATGTGTTTCCACAGGTAACTAGAAAGGTATGGGGGGGAAATCTGTTTTTGATATATAGCAAAAGGAGCTCTATATACTGCTGAGAAATATAAAAGCATATTTCCCAAGAAAAATCAAGAACCCATAATATATTTGCTTTCTAAATATTTTTTAAAGCTTTGAAATAGCCTCAAAATCCTGGTTTTATTAAGCTGTTTTACAAGATATACAGTTTGACTAATGGATCAAAATAATTCAACACATTTAATGACAGTAAGTATGATAAGGAAAGACCTATCAGTTGAATTCCCACAAGAATAAACATTAGTATATTAGAAATGGATGCAGAAATCTATATTACAAATGGATATATAAAAATTCATTTGTATTTCTTTGAGCAAGATGTTAAAGCAGGGAGCAATCCATATTATTGACCTGACTTTAATAATTTTTGCTTTAGATTAGCCCAGATAACCACAAACCTCAGCAACCGTTCACAATAAGCATCCTAACTTTTGACTAAATATTCTGATCGATAACTTCTTCTATACTAAACAAACAAACCTACCACCTGCAGTAGTCTGGTCTCAAAAGGTAACAGGCATTTTCTCAGTTTCTAATAAATGAATAAGGTAGTATCGACTGGTTGGTCATTAATGTGTTTGAACAGACAAAGCTTATTCTTTATTTACCACTGCACCTTATTCCACACAAAAAGACTGCTGCAAGGAGAGGGGTAGGGTTCTCTGGTGCCAGGAAATGGGCAATGCAGAGGAGGCACCCATGCAGGCTTTTCTCTGTCCTCTCATGTGGATGGAGTGGAAAACAGCTAATTCAGGACAAGGCTAAACAGAAAAGGAAGGACAGACTTTAGCCTGAGACTGTGTCTGCACTGATTGGTGAACAGGATGGGTTTCATCTAGGGTAAAGCCATGAAGGAGGCACCTGGTTCATCAGTAGAGCCCATCTTCAGCTCCTGTGCTAGGACACAAGCCACTTACATTTCCAGCTGTTGCAGGAGCAGCATGAGAAACCAGAGGGCAGCTGTGGGAACAGTTAAGGTGCATGCCTCATGTCCAGAGTTAGGGAAGGGGGAGTGTATGGAATGAAGGAGGACAAAGCTTCTCTGTGATGACGGAGAGGAGGACAATATCTGACACAGCAGTGTTCTCCTTTCTCATTTTGTGCCAAAGGTCACCCAACAGCTGCCAAAAAAACAATTCCATCATGGTAGTACACAAATCATGGCAGAGATCCTGATCTTCACTTTGGACTGCCTCAGCTGGTCTTGTTTCCTAGAAACTGTCCATCGGATAACCTTCATGGACCTGGAGAAGAAAGCCCTTTTCCTAAATTAATTTTGGGCTATATGCACCCCTGAATGACTGGCGCCTCAGGATCTAGCACAGACTCCGTGAGCCTCACCAGCTGTGTGCTTTTTCACCACATGCCTAATCTAGAGCTCATGTCGGAAACCCACCATGTCTTTATGGGAAGCAGATGTCAGGGCAGTTGCTTAGCTCATGAATTAGCTCAGCACTCTCAGCCAGGACTCTGTCCAAACTTTACAATCAACGTACCAGAAACAAAACTACCCAAAAAGGACCAAGGTGACCTCTTTCTGTGCGTAGACCCGAGAGGTTATTTTGTGCAAGTCTGATTCTGAGAGCAGAGAGAGAACACAGGTGGGCCTTGTTTTCTTCTGTCGAGCTTGGGGCTACTTTTTCTGCTTATTACACACCACAGACTACTGCTCAGAGGTCTCCAAGAGTGAAAAGCCACTGTGGAGAGACTGAAAATGGGATGCCAAGAGAGATTTCTGTAAAAAAAAAAAAAAACAAATTACAAAGAAGTTCACATTTTTGGCCACCATTCTCCCCTTCTCCAGTCTCAGTAGAGTCTTTCAGCTCTTTACTGCTTCCGAAGTCATTCTGTGCACTCAGGAAGACAAGTTTCTCATCTGCTTGAACCACATTTTTCACCTTCTCGATACTGGTACACGCCAGCTACTCAGTCTCTACTCTCGTATGCACTGAAGGCAATTAATCAAAAGTAAAACTTTAAAAATCACTTTCCCTTTTTTGCTCATTATTATTAAAAAAAAAAGTCTCTGACTGAGAATAACTATGGACAATTTCAGCTTGAAAAGTAACCCTCTCATGAAGCTATAAGCTAATTCTGAATGTGACCTTTCAAATGGAAAACTATACAACTTTAACCATGTTTCATGCTGGGTCCCTAGAATATTTCAAAGACATTTCTTTCAGTCTAGCCCATTTTTCCACCAGTCTGTGCAATGGTAAGTTTGACTTCATATTTCTTTGATCTGTGAGGCAAATACTTTACATAGTTTAAAAATAGATTCATGAAGCATTGGCTATACTCTTTAGCACTGAAAGGAAAGCGAGCTAAAGACCAATGTAACAGTCTAACAGTAGTGTACTCCTTGTGATACTCTTGTTGGAACAAATTCATTCTCGCTGTAACTCCACTGATGTTAACAGAGCTACCAGCTGAGAAGAATTTGCCACATTTTTGTAAAGCATTTTAGATTTTGATGTCATAATTCTTGAAAGACACCCTAGGTAATATGTCTCTTTGCTTTTCTCGGTATGTATTCATGTACATGCCAGTTTTCCCAGCTTCTTGTGTTCGTTACATTTCTTTTCACACCATCTCCCCACATCTTTGAGACTGTCCTGTTGAGCAGATATGATGCACCAGATACTCTTTGAAAATAACTGTATCGTGCTAATTATAACTCTGTTCTTATTTTTCGTGCTTCAAGGTGAATTCAGCAACAGAGACTGAAGAAAGAAACCTGTTTCAGAGAACCTAATGAGAAATTGTCCATTTTCAAAATGGCTGCATATCCCATTGCTCAAATAAACTCTTATGAAACAGGCCAAACTAAGATACTATTTTTCAAAATGGTTGTTGCCTGGACTTTGCTAAAACACTGATGATATGAAACAAAGTGATGGACTTACAGATCAGAACAGGTTAAGAAAGCTGAACTGAAGCAGGTTAAAAAATTGTCTACAACTTTTATTTGCTGGAAAGGGCCAATTTACTGGAACTTAGTACATTTACGGAAAAGCAGTTACCTTTAATTTCTTTCAAAAAAACCTCCCACATTCTTCCAGTATCTCCCATTTTGTGAATTAATTTCACCTTCTGGATTATAGCTTTGAGTTAAATTCAGTACTCTTTAAGTTATCAGTTAGAAGTCAAATTTACATTTTAGCTTTTTAGCATTTTGTTTATTTCTGCTTTTTAATTCTGATTTGGGAAAGGAGAAAATTTAAATCTAAAATGCTTAAATAAGATGAGGAAACTGTCTCTACATGAGATTTTTAAACAAGTTAGTGTTTAGGCTCATGTCTTTTTTTCTATCAATTATTAGAAACCACATCATTTTTTTTGAATTTCTAACCATGGCTCCCAGCACATGACTGTGGTTACAACATACAGAATGTCTCCTCAAACAACTGTAAAGGTCAGTAGCATTTGAAATGCTACTTCGTCCACATTTTGCTTATTATAAATTTGTTTATTATAAATTAAAGCATTTGATGTGCATCTGTAAAAATTATTTTGAAGACATAGTATTACTTCTGAATCACTAAATAATAATGTATACTAGTACAAAGATCTCATTTTTAGCCTCAGAGGATTGTACGGTAGTTCTTTTAAGCAGCATGGCTGAATACAGGCTATATATTTCATATACTACAGACCTGGAGCAAATATTTTCTGACACTATCCAATAAATCATGTTTTCTTCAACAGCAAATAATAGAACTGTACAGCGCATTATATCTGCAGCAGCAACAAACAATTCATCATCTCTGACCTTTCCATAACGATAACCATCTGAAGAATAGAGACTAATTAAAATTTTTATATAAAGTTTAAAATTTAAGGACTAAATCTCCTTTTTACTAAAACCCCTCACACTGCTATATTAATAAAAAGCCTCCTTAAAGTGAGTATAAAGGCAATTTTTGTTTCTCTTGAAACCTCTACAAATTAACAGAGCATAGGTTTCCAGAGGACTTGGACCCAAATGCAGCTCACATGGATGCACCCAAGCTCATTTTTAAATGATTAAATGGTAACAATTACAGTGCAGCCTGCACAGCCTGAAGACCTTGGGTTTGTACTCTGCAGTTGTCTATGCTGTTTCAGTCACACATCTGAGGAAAAAAAAATCCTCACGCTGATTGTTAACTCCTTCCATCTGCTCACACATAATCTGTATATTGCTTACTTTATTCCTGGGAAGGAGGGTTGACTAACCAGCAGACTAGCCAGCAAAGTATAGTAAACTGTTGCATATCTAAAAAAATCTTGCAATGTAAAAATAAATTTCCCTGTCTTATTATGCTACACAGCTACGGGACTGGTTAGTATTTGCATTGAAATCTAGTGAAAATGGAACTATGACTGCAAATGTGGGCTCCAGAAAGAATTTACATCACAAAAATGGTAAACATCTTCATTCTCCACTGAACCCTCCCCCAAAATCCAAGCAACCAGAGGTACCAATCAAAACAAAATAACAACTTTCATCACCAGCCATTCTTGATGCACCTCACCTCTGGCCTTTCGGAAAGCTTGGGTTTGAAAGGCACATTGAAGCTGATTCTCTGAAGCTTTATAGATTTTGGCTTTTTCATGTCTAAAGGTCTAACTGTTTCCAAAGAAATCCCACCACAATCTCCTTGCCATCAACTTGTCTTTTAAAAAAACATTCTAACCAACAGATACGCCTCACCATCTTTGCAGAAACTGCTGAAGAGCCCACCAAAATTTATCACTCACTCTTCTACTTTTTTAAACATCTGTGTTCGTAATACAACCAGGAAAGCAGAGGTGATGTATCTCAGGATCCCCGTAACTAAACGCATATTCAGAATCTGTTACCGGGGGACTGGAAAAATTAAAGTTGCTTCCGATCGTTAAAAATTACCTGTTGAGTAATGACTGCTCTGCCCTTCACTGTAACGGCAGCCAGTGTGACATCTCGCCCCGCAACTTGTTTCATCCCACAAAAGAGCCACGTAAGTGAGCAATCTCTCCTGTTTAGAGCAGATTTGAAACTCTTTTGTGCTTTAACTTGGTTTTAGGTCAAATGAGATGATTCCTACCCTTAAAACAGAAAGAAACACTTCTGGCAGCCTGAATAAACTAATATTATTCATACGTCTTTTTAAGTTATCACCTCCGGATATTTTATGGATGCTCTCTACAGATGGTGATGCACATGGCACTATCTCGATTAGCTCAAATTCTTTCAAGTATTCTACACAAATAACACCCCAAATGCATCTGATGCCTGTAGTCTTTTCTCTAATGAAAGCTCTACTGCCCCTATGCCTCATTATTGTATGTATCCTTGTGCAAATGTTAACTTCTTTGCCTGCTGTAGAAATGACCCCACATACTGAAGCCAAATATTTAATTGTCTTTATTGTTGCAAGAAAATAAAGATCAAACTCACAGTTATTCAGAGAGATTCTTTGCTGCACAGAACATTTATATAAAAGAGCGAAAAAAATATCATCCTTGATTATTGTATCTGTAAAATTATTTGGAATGTATACTGTATAATTAAGACTGATTATCAGCTTAAATTTCTTGGCTTTGCTTTTTGAGAATGATGTCTTCTGTGGACATGAGGTTACTGAAACTGTACACTAGTGAGGGAACAAAACAAAACAGATGGTGCATTAATAATGAAAGTATTAGAAAAAGAGTACTCTTCCAGATTTCAATGTATTCATTAATGCATTTTAGACAATTTAATTGCTTCCTGAAACACTAATTGAAAGAGTTTCATTTGCAAAAACCTAGTCCTGGTAATATAAACTAGGCACAGTGCCACAAAGAGTTTGAATGTTATAATAAGGAAATGAATAGAGGGGTTTGGTTTTTTTAGTGTATGTATGTTTATTTCTTTTAACAAAACCTTTATAAAGGTATACAAAACATCAGGAAAATAAAGATTTACAATGGGAAACTAGGTTTAGTAAGTACTGGGTGTTCAGCAAATGTGAAGAGTATTTTCGGTTTTTGCAAAGTCAGCCCATGTCAAGGGAGTGTGAGCTGGAATTAAGAGGACAGGAATCTAGTGCAGTACAATTTATCAGCGCTATAGTCCTATACTTGACATATCTATCAATATAAGTAGTAGATACTTTTATTGTCTTTTGAAGGAGTCTGCTTCAGCTGCTTCATTGTCTCTTCTGAATATGGATGAGCAGGCAACTTTTGCTTCATTTTGAACCCTAGCACCTGTTGCATATTGCAAAAATTGAGTCAGACTTTACTGTGATCATTGCCTCTGCCGTCTCCAAGAGACTGGAGTTGCAGAATAGACAGCAAGGTGGATGAAAACAAACTAAAGAAATGCACTGAAAAAAGAGGTTCAGTTTGCCAAAGAGAATATAGAAAGAAGAAGACCAACAAAAATGCACAGAAACTGGAAAGAAAAGATTAATAATAAAGAGAAAAAATATCCAAGTAGAAGAACACACAGTTTCTGGAGTAGCTGCTTTTCAAAGTCTTCAGGGCAGTGGGAAAGTCTGAAATGATACAGAAGATGGTATAAAGTGGTTCCTCTTAGAGGATGTTTTGAGAGTCGTAGGTAAGAAGTGTACTTCCCACTCATACCCAAAATTTCATACTTCGGTGCTGATTTAGTTCCCAGTTAACAAGGAACCATAGCTAGTGCGATTTTACTTTCCTAGTTGGAAGGAGGTTGAATAGTTCTTCAGAAGTTTCCGTTGTATCCGTAGCTGGAGGATGATCACACCCTCAGGCTGTGGTCAGACATGTTATAACTGAGACGGACTGAGATTTTACCATCTGATCAGCACTCCACCCTATCTGGGGACTACTGTTTCCTTAGACCTGCCTGCTAAACTAAGGTCCCAACCTGCTTATGTCAAAATGATAGAGAACGGCAATCTCTGTTCGCCCTAGAGTCGCAGTGTCGCTAGGTTTTTGCTTTTATCATTTTGACAAAGGGTAGCCACACGTGGTTTTTTTTCTAGCAGATTGGATGGGTGATTATCTTTTCTGAGGAAGTAAGGGAGCAGTAACAACAAGATGGGAATGCTTTTCTCTAGTCATGACTCATCTGGGCCCAAAGAACACATTTAAATGCAGCCTCTTGCTTCAGTAGACCCTCCCATTCATTGATTCTGTATTAGTAGAACGACATTGGTTAGTGGTGTGATGTTTTATAGTTATGCAGTTATAAGGGAACAACTCCCTTTATGGATGTCACTATATCAATGTAAATGTGCCTCATGCTATAACAGATGGCAGAACTATATGAACACGCCACAGGGCAAGAGAGGGCATGGATTTACATAGCATTCCCTGCTAGGTGGTACCTGTCCTTTCTTCTCTCAAATATCATGAGACATTTGTGAAAAGCTTCAAAAAGTTTCTTGCTCAAACAAACAGCCTCTGACATCCTAGATCTCCATACACATATCATTATAAAATATTGAGGTTTATATACATGATATAAAGATTCCATACATCAAAATTTGATTTTGTCCTGGAGTAGAACTAAAAATGAAAATATAAGATTATTTCTTAAGGAAAATATTCCAAAATATTTCTGAAATAGCAAGTAACAAAATGGTTATTACATGTTTCTGAAGAAATGAAACATTTTTGGTTCCCGAAATGGAGTGGCTTGGTATGCTGTACAGGTTCTAGCCAGTGGAGTGGAAGACCCGTTTTTTTCTTTTCAGTCTGTCAAAAGCCAGGAAGGGGAACTTTCTATGCATCAACAAATACAATATGTATAGAAAAACTAAGCTAATCCTTAAAGAGAATGAGGATGTGACACATCTAAATTACAACACTCACAAAGTTCCTGTGGTAGCTCAAATAGAAACTGCTTAATATCAGATAAATCCTGTAAAAAAAAACCAAAAACCAATCACACCAAAAGACTCCCACTTCAATAAAGGCAAGACCCTGAAATACTAGAATTTCTGCTGACTTAAACAATGAAAATATATTTTAAGTAAATCTGGCATTCTCCCCTCCCCCTTAAAAAAAAAAATATGGAGAGCATTTATTTCCACTGAAAAACAAGCTAACAGAAAATTTATAACCAATTTTAAGTGATTTAGCCTGATGCCATTTTGTAATACCTTTGAGGTTTACAGAAGGTTAAACAGACAAATCTAGTTCCACTTTTTCATTCAGAAGGAGGCTTTTTTCCCAGATCTGTTTTCATGTACCTGCATTATCATATGTAAGTAAATAAAGGTAGAGAGTCTGAGTCAACAAAACCTGCACCACAGTTTAATTGCTCACAGTAGGCCACAAAATTACTGGCAAATTTAATATTTAATATCCAATTTGATATCTATAGAAGCTAAGGGCTTATCTACCTCATCTAGAAAAAATTATGAAACTAATACAAAACAAGTCTATGCCCTCCAGAGCATTAATAGCAACTTGTTTTATGGATCATTACTGTCCCTTCTAAATTATCAAAGAAGAAACAGTAGCCTGTTTGATGAATGTGGCATTTTAAAATCATGGTTAAGAAATACAAGAGTTTAACTGTAAACATTTCTTTTTCTTAGGTTCCTTAGGGATATTTGATTGAGTTACATTTCCAGTAAAGTCAAGTCATGATTGAGCCTATTCTAAAGCAAAAGTTTGTTCATGCTGCCCTGGAGCTGCCTCCATACATTCTGAAAAACTACCTAAAATTTGTTTTGTTTTTTTGTTGGCTTTTTTTTTGACAGAGTATTGCAAAGTGTTAAGAATCTGGACTGTTACCAACAACCACGTTTTATCTCCATAATCCAAATCCCAATGAAGTGCCTCTCTTGGCTACCTAATTTGTAGGCATCATCCCTGGAGTCTGACTAAATGCCGAATATAATGTTTATGTGAAATACCTTAAACCAGGCAAATAAATAAAATGTTTTGTATTCTAGCTCTTAAACTGAGCAAATGAAATGTGTTTGCTCATTATAATTCAAAGAACATGTGGAAGTTGTCTGCCTAGTGTTAGATAAGTGACAAGAGATGAGGAGGCCTCTGAGGATGGCTGAAGAAATGTGGAGGTAATATACTGCTTGCCTAAAGTTGTTTTAGATAATGAGAGAGCAGGAGATTAGATGAATAAGACCAAAAAAAAGTAGCCTGCATGCAGAACGCCTCCGCATAGTTAAGGATACTGAAAATATTTCTGTAGTAGATCTGATGAATAGAAGGTCTGATGTCTAAATAAAATCATTATATAAGTAAATATGTATGCCCTAAATGTGAGTAGAAGACTGTGGCAAGCTAAAGAAAAATTGAAAGAAATGGAAATAATGTTTCATAATGGCACTTCAAATGGAAAGCAAGAGAAAGGATATTTTAGCATTTCCTAGAACTGTGAGGTTGAGCTGTATGATTTCTCATTGCTACTACTGATACTACAGATACTACAACTAGGCCAGTACGTGTTTGGAAAGATGGGAATAACTTTCACAAAACGCCGGAGTTCAAAGTACAATGGAAAATGCTCAAACTTTAAACTGCAGAAAGTATTATAACTAATAACTTAGTGTCTGCGTCATCAAATATATTTGTAATAAAAATAAAGGAGGATGAGGAAAGAAGGTCAACAAAAATGTCTCAGGTGCTAGTCTCAAGAGAGTTCTTTCCATTACATATGGGTTGCTTAGTTTGTGGTCTTTCCTCCTCTGTATGAAGTCTGATGTTGTATCCACATGTTTGCTACTGTAATCTGGATTACAGTAACATACTCTTTCTGGCTATTTTGGGGTATTTTAGCAGTGCAGAAAATGTATCCCTCTGGGCTGTGAACTTGGGATACCTGTCTCTGATGGGATGAAATAATTTTCTTTGAATTTCTGCTTATAGTTCACATTTGCCTGATCTCTGTTATAGTGGGACTATAATTTAGATAGTATTTTGCAGATTTTATATGTGGAATGTAATGAATTAAGAAAAATAAGAATAAAAACCCTTAAACAATGAAAGATGAGTTGGTGCTTGGGATTAACCCCAGCTAGTAGCTAAGCTGCACACAGCCACTTGTTCACTCCCTCACTTCTTTGGTCACAAATCCAAAATATAGGACCATACAAGCTCCTATGAAGAAAATTAACTCCATCCCAGCCAGACCCAGCAGAGCTGAGCATAAGTGGCTGATTTACTTAGTATTGTCTCTGTATCTGTTTGTCTGTCTCTAAGGATGAAATTGAGTTGCTGCACTGAAAAAGACTATTTTTTTGTTTTTAGTAAGATAAGAAGTTTGATCGGCTCAAATTAAAATTAGAGCTTAAAGTATTAGGAAACAAAGACCTCTAACAGGTCTTTGTTTAATAGTTGACCAAAAGTTTCTTCTTTCTCATCCTCTGGTGAGGTTTAGTCATTGTAATTAATAAATGGGAAATGACTGTGTGACATATATTGTTGTCTTTGCTTCGCCTTTTGAAGTGTTAATTGATCAATTCGGCTATTCACATTTCTTTTCATTGTGACTCTAGTTGTGAAGAGGCAGAAAGTTTTGAAACAGTTTTACTAATTTTTAAATTAAAATACTTTTATTCTAAAATGGAAAATATTGACATTGTTATTAACTTGAAAGATATAGACTTCATTGTTAAAGCAAGGGCAACTGAGAATGAGAAAAGATTTAACTCAGAAAGTACTGTCTATATTTAATGACATTTTAAATATAATTGTAACTTTGTGGATTAAAGAAAAAAAGCCACAGAATTTGAAAGATCGTATAAACTGTTGCAAGCATCCAACAGTGTGATATCTCTTACAATTCAGGGGTTTGTCAAATATCTTCAGAAAAATTTTGCTTGATAATATAAAGCAGAATAAATTGCAATCTTAAGCTGATAGTCTTGTTTGGCTGATATCACATAGATAGTTTTTCTCATTTGTGGGAACTCATTTGTGGACACTTCATTTTAATTTAGATAGAACATAATGATACAGTTGAAAACTGTCATATATAGAGATATAAGCAATGGTATAGGCAGGTAGGCAGTTCAGTTCAGGAAACCTCCACTGTATTCTAGCTGACAGCAGAGCACGAGCATGGTAGGACAGGTTATAGCCAAGAGTTGGGGCAAAAGACTCTAGAACTACAACTCCCGTGGGCTGTGCAGAGTCACAGGTGACGACGTTTGATGCTGAACTGGCTCAGAGCAAATATCTCACCACAAAATAAAATAACTCATATTGAACATTATGTTTTGCTGAGAATTTCTGTGTTTCACCTTGCCATTGTCTTTCAGGCAAAAATGAACAAAAACCTTAAGTGCTATTATAATCCAGGATAGGTATGCTTATTTTTACTTAGCTCTACCTGGTTTTGTCCTTAAAAAGCTCACTAGTCAAACAAGGTTAATAATTACCTTATTCTTCTCCTTCCTCCTCCCTCCTCTTTATTATAAGGTGGTTTCCTCACAGCTAGCAGAATAAAAATTATCATTTCATTCACTCTATCATATACTGCACTTTATACAGATATATATTTACTAAATGTATACTTGTTTACTATATCATATGTGATGATCAATACTAGATTTTTGTCTATTTCAGGCATTATCAAAGTGCTCTGGAGAGTAGGATCCCAGAACAGAGCTGTAGTTAAAAATAATAGTGTATTTTTTATTCCTAGATCCAGCTGGGGTTTTCTCCTAATTAATTATTAGTTATTGCAGGAATATGGTTAAGAGCAATAGTTGTGCTCTCTCTTTTCCTTTTTGTGTCGCTGACTGTCTGTCATTCGTACTGCTTTGATCTTTTTCCTAATGCCCTGGACTTATCTATGAATTGTTGAGATACATTTTAGTGGGTGGGGATGTGTTTGGAGTGATAATTCTTGGAACTTTGGACTCCAAGACCTATCTGATTTCGGTCTACTTCGCCACTACAGTTTCCCATCTCTCTGTTTAAAGTAGCACTCCATAGACAAATAGCTTAGTTCAGAACTATGGCCGTGAGCTGCCCAAAGGTGGACCAGGCAATGAATGTACATGACTGCAGGGAACTGGCTTCAATGATCTAGGTGATTTCTTCTAGTCCCAGGCTTCAGTTTCTCAAGGCAGCATTTTAGCCCTTCATTTCCTTATATCAGCTTTTAAGCAGACTCACTTCTTTAGTATGTGTAATACTTGAGTATTGTGTAATACATTACGTAGTAGGGCAATATGTTCCTAGGAAAATTTTTTTGTGGAAAGAAGCTATTAATTTTACATATGTCAAGAAACCATACTTTTTTTGTTCCCCATGTTTACTTTTCTCTTTATTCTGAATCTAGCAGAAAGACAAAAAGCACTTCCATGGGAAGGTCTTAGCAAGTAATTGACTTTACTTTCAGAGCCGGAAAGACTTGAAGCCATACAGATCTGTGGTATTTAATCTGAATTTTAGCACAGAGAACATTCTATATCATCAGTATCCTCTTTGAGGCCATCCAGACCTACGCATATAGGTGCACAGCAGCATGCTTGGAACTTGAGAAGCATTTTTTTTTTCTCCTTCTCTGCTTATGTTCTACTACACAGAGCTAGTTTCCTCTGTTGCCTGCAGATCTCAAATCATCTTAAATTAGATTGTTTCCAGAGACACTTTTTAAATGTTCTTACCATACCAAAGTCTGCTCAGTACACAGATGGAACCAGAAGTTGCTTTCAAAAAACTTGTTTTTTTCTGAAGTATAATCAGTCTTGAGGACACATATTCCAGCAATTTTACATCCTTTTAAAAATCTCCAAACAACAAACCACCTAGACATCTGCCACTTGATTGAGGAAGATTTAATTTTAGCAACCCAGTGTGTGTCAATTTTTATGTTTGTAAAATAAATCATGCAATACTGTTTACAGGAGGCTTTATTAAAGCTGCACTAGTTGAGATTGAAAATAGCATTGCTCGCTAACTTGATAGTTCAGTGACATTCACTTTTAAAAGAAAATAATGATGAAACTTGACAAAGAAACAATAAATGCAAAGCAAAAAACCCTATTTTTGATAAGCTTTTTGTTTAATGACTAAAAGACAATTTTAACTTTTAGTGTCATGGATTGATGTTGGATACTGAAGTATTTTCTTTAAGCTGGAGTAATAAATTATGAATTTGTGACCTCATTTAACGTTGTGGTAGCCCTGGCTAAAGCACTCCCATAGGAAAAGTCAGTTTTTATCTATGTACACAGAGCGATGAAAATATGCCTGTGTGGCATAATTTATAAAGTGCACTTTAATATGACAAAGCTATTTACTACACTAAAAACAATTAATAGAAAACCTGTAAGGCGTTCACTTTCTAACTACAGTCGAATGAGCTCTCAGCAACTAGAAATTAAAAACAAAAATCACCTGAAATTTTGAGAAAATAAAAAATCACTTGAAATTGCATGAAAATAAAAACCAGTGAGTTCAATAGCCAGACCAAGCCTGCCTGATCCTAGCTATTATTCTGCTAGTTTAATCAGGGCTCAGTTCTAAAAGATGCTGATTTTCCTGGCCCTGGTTCAGCACATCAGAGTCACAGGCATAACTACAAACAAGAGAGTAATCCTTCTGGGTATAACTGAACTAAACATTTGCTTAATATTGAACCCTTGGGACAGATCCAGAAGCGTATATACGTACATTTTGCAGTAATTTTTCAACAAGAGTAAAGGGACCTTAGTAGGAACCGAGTGTCTAAATAAATTGCTTGTATCTCTGATGCGAGTTTGAGTTGCATCTCTTGTTCTGCACGTCAGGAATTTCCCTTTTCCAGTTCAGACCGTCAGGTCTTTTCCTTCTAATGTTAGATTTCTCTGTTGATTCAGTGATCAGTTCAGGCTATGAAAGAGTGTTACCTGCCACTCTGCAAAAACTGTGTTATCAGGATTTTTTCTTTAAATTTTCTGTTTTTTATTTCCTACTATCAGTGTAGTTATCTGCAAAATAGCCATCGCTTCTTCTTCTATAAAACGCTATGTGTTGAATGGAATTCAAATAAATATGTCAGCTATTATTCACACCTTTCATTATTTTGTTTTAAGTCTGTGTGCTGACACTATTATTTTAGTTGAAGTGACCTATTTTGATATAGCTTAAAGTGGACTGCTTTCCAATTTAGCTAAATTTATAAAAAGCCACACTTCTATTGAAATAAAAGTGTCCACACAAAGCTTCAGCCCAAAATAGGAAAAACTGTGAATCACTATTGAGATCATTATTACAGTTCTCCTCATGGTGTAAATATACCCCAAATTACTAAAGTGGGTGTTAGTGATGAACAGGCACAACACAAAACCACATGACAGAGACTTTATGATTTACATTCTGCTCTACTCCTCATCGGAGCTTTCCATCTATGTGTAGCACCAACAAATTGCATCAGATTTCATCACATATTGATTTCTTTGAAAAAGTATGAATTGTTACTGATAAGAAACTACTTCATTTCCCTTGGGACATCTGCACTGTTATAAAACATAATAGAGTACTTGGGTGGAGTCATTCCTGACTGAACCAATCAGGATATAAAATTTTCTTATGTTATGGTCCTCAAATGTTACACGTGGATTTGCTGGTTACCTGAGTCCACACAGAGTAAGACAGATTTATGATTTGATATTGGCAATATAGTTCTGTCTTTTGAAGAATCACTCGCTACTTTTTCTTATGATATTTCGGCTTGTAAATTTAAGAAACCTGCATAACTTCTTGTATTTGATTTTTATTTCTGTTTCCAATACAGTCCTTGCTATCGAGGAGCAGGGCTAAATTTAAAAGATTTGTACTGCTACGATGTTAATTCAGTCTAATTACAAAAAAGGTTCAATTTATTTTTTCTTCACTAGACCCTATTTTCCATATATTATTAGAATTCCAGCGATTAATTTCAATAAGCCTAGGGTTTATATGCAGGTAAGGATTTCTGTTAAGGTGCCTAGAATTTCTTTACACCTGTAAAGGGGGAAAAATTCTTCTTAGATTTCAAGTTTTGGAGTTGGATTCTGAGCTAGATATCAGTGAGGAGGTGGTGTGAAATTCATGCTATTTCTCTCTCAAGTAGAGCATCATGGATGCAGCAATCAATGGAGCTAATCAGAAGGAACATTAGACTTGTCTATAAAGATAGATGAGGAAATGTACTGTATGGTGGATACCCCGCACTGTGTCAGATGCAAGTAGGTTAAAAGGCAAAAACTTCAGTTCTTTCGTATTAGAAAAAATACCACATAAAATTTTAAAAGAAATATGGAAAAGAAGAAAAAAACAGTTCAAGAAATAATCCAGAGACTCAGTAGGGAATATCAAGATAGGATATTAAATTGGGTTTAGAAAACTGTACTCATAAGATTATGTGAAGGCAGAGATTTGAGGATCAAAAGAAATAGAGTTAAATGGTTCAAATGCTTTCACATGATCCTAAATCGACGCAGCACGAGCAGCTTGCGACATTCTGTCTGCCAATCTTCCCTGGACATATGCATTCTCTTCCTAAAACCCTCATTGTGATTTTTGTAAAAGAAATTCACATACTAATGATGTCCCTTAGTGTACCTTATGAAACATTCAAAATGGGCTGTTACGGATACGCAGTTTAACAGGGAGCAACTAATTGTTTATGCTGGGCTAGCCTGAGGGGGTTTCATTTTAAAACTTTAATATTATAAGGCCTGAATTTCCAGGACAAATTTTCTCTAATAGATGGTTCAATAGCACATAGCCAGTCAGTGAAAAGCATACTGTGCATATTTTTTTTTTTCATATGAAACTCTCTGTAGACTATGTGCTGTTTATTTATGAGGCTGAGGTCTGGCTATGCTAATAGCTGGGGAAAAAAAAAATCAGACAGCCACCCTACCTGCTAGCATACTAGAATGCCTGTTGTGCCACCTTCCAAGCTGCTGTTTTATTAATGATCTTGAAACTGAAATAGTAGGGCATGAAGAAGTGTTAAAATGACTTACTGATATGTCACAGACATTTGCCAAGAAAATGAAATGCACTGAGAGGAAAAAGCACCAGGGAGGCCAATGAGGAACCAAATGTTCCATATTCTGATTTGTCTGACCTTCGCCTCCCTGAGCTCTAAAGAGAAACAAAGCTGCCTTGACTGTGCTGTGCAGACTTGTTATGTGTAAGCTCCAGAACTGTGTGGATTATGTGCAGCATTTGCTTATTTACGTTAAAAATAAGTCTTCTTTAAATCAAACACATTCTTTACTTTGTTAAAAAGAAAAATAGCAGCACAGATATTCCACGTTGCCTCAGACCCATTGATGCTTCGTGCTTGTTTCTTAGCATCTGTAGTAACAATTTTTTAGACAGAAAAGAATTAGAGAAATGCTGATATTGAAGTCAGGCATAACGGGAAGAAACAGAAGTATAAACAGAGATGTAATTTCAAGCAGTGGACAACAATTTTCAGACATTCTTTTGTCCATGTAGTACTTCAGGTGAGTCTATTTCTGAGGTTTTTCTGGGTAATAAACTGCCTGTTTTATGTCACAGCACCCAGTGTGATAGGTCTGTGTCCTTGACAGGGGTCCTTTGGTGGTGAATTGGTATCCACCTTTATAGCAGCAAGGCAAATGAAGACTTTTTCCCAGCTGGTTGTCCTGCCGAAAAGCAACCCTAATAACTCATTTCCTATGTCAGCTCTCTGATCTATTCGAGCGGAGCTCAGCCAATGGAGATGGCAAATTTTGCCAGAATCACTGTAGGGATGGAGGCGTTCTAGTTGGATCTGGAGGAGGACTTCTGTCCACACACTTTGACCACCCGCTCTCCAGAGAAACCAAGAGAAAGTCTGAACAGGACAGATTTGCTCAAGTGCCTGAATTGATGAATGTGCCCTACCTTGAATAATTTAAAAATCAGAAAGAGGACTGAGAAATACACATAAGCAAAACACATGATCTTGTCAGAGAGAACAGAAATTTTGATGGATTTTTTCCTTCAGAGACAAATTTTTCCCATAGTATCAGAAGGCACTCGTAAGGAAATAAAGTTATCTTTATCTTTTGTGGACTACATTTTTCATACCCTTTCTTCCATAGATTCGCCTGCTATCTTTTTTTAACTTTTTCTCAGAAATTAACATACTTGAAGTACAGGAGAGTATTTCAGGTGAATGAGTGGCTTCATTTTACTGGTGAATGAAATAGTGCTTGTCTATGCCTTACACATGAAGTGCTTTAGGGAGCTTAAATGGCTCTGTATAAATATGCTACGTCAAATTTCTACATACCAAAATGACTATATGGCAGCCTATAGCTAGAATAAGAACTGTAACTCTGAATCTCTGCAGTGAACAGATATTAGAGCCACTAAATGATTCTAAGTCAGTTTAGACTTTTCTGTTTGTCAGCTGGATTTGACACTTTTGGAAGGAGCTGTGTTCGCTTTTGAAGGCAGAAGACCTTTACCCGTAGCTCTCACAGAGAAAAGGGGGCAGCAGTAGCACCCCACACTGCTTCTGACAGGCTGTGGCACCAGCTGGGTAGGTCTCTTTGTAGATGGGGCAGATGAAGTCTGCAGTCACAGCATCCCTGTGGAGGTAGCTAGCAAACACGGCTGGTGCCTCTTGCTGTGTGCCTGGCATGTCTATGTTCATCACAGGAACAGGGTTTAGTAACCCAATTCATTTCTAATTGCTTTTCAGTCTGAAGACCAAATTTCAGATCTCCCTTCATTCCTGCAAGCCTACTTGTTTCCATGAGGCTCTGAAGGGTAAAAGTCAGTACAGAATTTAGCCCTCTGTTATGAGCAATTTAAGTAAGTTTTAGGCTATTAACCCAGAGGTCAAAGGTTTACTCTTTTATCACAGCATGACCAAGTCCTCCAGTCTTATTCTGGCTTCTGATACTTAATTGTGTTTGGTTTCTGTTAGACGCCCAGAATGCTTGTTAGATGCTAAAAATGTGTAAAACATAATCCAGTACTGTCTCCAAACCTGTACTCTGGCAAGCACAAACAGTGCATCTAAGACCATGTTAGTATTGATCTCGAGTCAGATCACATTAGCACTTCCTACGCTATCTGGCTAGAGCCTGCCAGGGAGTTAGCAATGCATAGAAAGACAGACCCAGGCAGTCAGATCGATGGATTAATGACGTCTGTCTCCTTTGTGCAATTTTACTTCCTACATATCTCTCTTGATCCCTTTGTGCCCTCCCTGGCAATGAACTTTCTGAAGGTTCAGAAGACACAGAACACAATTGTGTGCAGGTAATGCCTGTATAATAACAATTATTTAAAAAAAGCTCATGATAATAATGCAAGTCTAGATCTGTGTATGCACTCACGCTCACACATAGATAGTTTTTCTCTCATAGCAGAGATTTTACTTTATGAATATGTTGTGTGCTCTTACATCTTAGGCTAATATGTAGTTGTTTAGGAAAAGCAGGTTATCTTTGGCAGATGGTCATGTTTAGATGATACAGAAAACTGTATGAAACAGCTTGTAAAATTTCCAGAGTGTGGATGAATAATAACTATAAACTTTATTAAAGGATTTCTTGGTTTCTTCTCATGTCTCTCTCTCACATCTGTCTTACCTTGAATTATTAGCATTTCTAATTACTAATTGTCTATATGCACCCATCTTCACACACTCATGGGTGGATTGAAAATAAGTTTCTCACACTATCAATAAATTATTTTGTCAATTTGTTCTAGTTTTTACTTCATAATTTAACACACTGTTTTCAAAAAATCATATGCTGTAGATAAATCTTTGACTATACTTTACTCCGTATGCCGCTCTGCTATTTCCTTCCAAAACAAATCTCCATTTCCATGTGACTGAACTTCTACCTGCTTATTCTAACCCTCCTGTTTATGATTTTTGTCTAAAATGCTAGCTTTCTGGTTGAATTACTGACAGAGAAATGTCAGGTCTTTGTGATTTATGTTTTTCACTGGAAAGGATATGCCAGGGAGAAATGTGTGTAAAGTTTCATGTCTTCATATATAATCCTCTTGTAAAATGAACTAGGGTTTTTTTCTACCTATACCATTCTACCACCTCTACTTACCTCATTGTTCAGCTTTTTCCTCACAGATTTTCAGTCTGCCTTATTTGACATTCTTTACATAAGTTTTAATGCCTTAAACCTATTTTCCCAAGCCCTTCTGAGAATCTCAATCTTGTATTTGTGATTATTTGTATTACTGCAATAGCTATGGGACCTAGATGAAACCAGAGGTCTATTTTATTAGCACAGATTCATGCTGAGAAACAATATTTACTCTGAAGGATTGATAATAGTGGGATCCAGTCTTGGGCACCCCAGAGAGATGTGCATTTTAAGCACATAGAGAGACAGCAAAGAAAATACCTGACTTCCTGACATAGTCAGTGGGAAGTACCATGAAGACTGATGCAAACTCCCCACGGATGTGGCAGAGGCCCATTGCTGGAGGTTTTCACGATGTGACTGGACAGGGTGCTAGATAATCTAGGATCCTTTTCCCGTGAAAGGTTGGACCAGATGGTCTTTCAAGGTCGCTTCCAACCAGGGTTGTTCTATTATTATTACAGAATCACAGAATCACAGAATAGTAGGGGTTGGAAGGGACCTCTGTGGGTCATCTAGTCCAACCCTCCTGCCGAAGCAGGGTCATCTAGAACAGGTTGCACAGGACTGTGTCCAGGTGGGTCTTGAATATCTCCAGAGAAGGAGAATCCACAACCTCCCTGGGCAACCTGTTCCAGTGCTCCGTCACCCTCGGAGTGAAGTTGTTCCTCATATTCAGGTGGAAATTCCTATGTTTCAGTTTGTGCCCGTTGTCCCTTGTCCTGTTGCTGGGCATCACTGAAAAGAGCCTGTCCCCATCCTCCTGACACCCACCCTTGAGATATTTATAAGCATTTCTAAGGTTTCTAAGCATCTCTCAGCCTTCTCTTCTTCAGGCTGAACAAGCCCACTCCCTCAGCCTTTCCTTGTAGGAGAGGTGCTCCAGTCCCTGTCTAACCATCCTTGTAGCTCTCCGCTAGACTCTCTCCAGTAGCTCCTCATCTTTCTTGAACTGGGGAGCCCAGAACAGGACACAATTATATTGTTATTATTATAAGTGAGAAGCTCGCTGCTCTACTTGGAAGCCTTTGAGGGCCTCCACATCCTTCACTGACCACTCAGGTATCATAGAATCACAGAATCATAGAATCACAGAATAGTAGGGGTTGGAAAGGACCTCCGTGGGTCATCTAGTCCGACGCTCCTGCCGAAGCAGGGTCACCTACTGCAGGCTGCACAGGACTACATCAAGGCGGATCTTGAATATCTCTAGAGAAGGAGACTCCACAACCTCCCTGGACAGCCTGTTACAGTGCTCTGTCACCCTCAGAGGGAAGAAGTTCTTCCTCATGTTCAGCTGGAACTTCCTGTGCTTCAGTTTGTGCCCTTTGCCCCTTGTCCTGTCGCTGTGCACTACTGAAAACAATTTGGCCCCATCCTCCTGACACCCACCCTTGAGATATTTATAAGCATATATTAGGTCCTCTGAGTACACTGAATTTATCTTTTTTACATTAGTTTAGACTTGTCTTCACACCAAAGCCTAACCTCTTTGAGCATCAGCACAGCCTGTATGCCCCTTATATATCCATCTCTGGTTTGGTGCAAACCTCAAGGTGAAAACTCTATCAGAGGTGGGTGATGGGTGATGATGTGCTGCTGTCCCTACTCAGGTGATAAAGCCTGAGACCTGAACCTTGAAAAAGCACAGCAGCTAAGGTGACACAAATGTTGTCATTAGTACATTACCAGGGAAGAAAACTTCATTAAAATGTTATTATTTTAAAAGCACAGGTTGGGTATTTCAGTTATGAAGTCTGGATCTGACCAAAAATCAGAAAATAAAGATGGGAAAAGGAAACAGAATGGAAGTGATTCACCCAAAGCTGTGCATCTGGTTATAGTCTAGCGCGGAGCTGGCTGGACTCCCTTGCCTCCAATATGATGAGCAGTTGCTCATGTTTACTGAGCATCAGATAAAAATACATTCACTCCTTTTTTTTCCCCTCACAGAGTTCCTTGGCTTTTTTTTTTTTTTTTTTTTTTTTTTTTTTTTTTT
>Ga0065711_1001651_pt1 | contig 44332 bp, 22 predicted proteins | sample Hoacrofraction12_FD_59098 | JGI IMG/M metagenome (GOLD analysis project Ga0065711, IMG submission 59098) | Hoatzin crop microbial communities from Cojedes, Venezuela - Epithelial fraction 12 v2 (version 2) | ecosystem: Host-associated > Birds > Digestive system > Esophagus > Crop | place... | reverse complement strand
GGGGGTGGGGGTGGGTGGGAACTAAATTACTCTGGCACAAAATTCACTTAGCCTGGACCCATTCAATGTGCGCGCCTGGCTGCCAATGTCTGATTTGAGAAATGGGAGTCAGCCAGTCCCCTCCTTCTACAGCCAGGCCCTCCCCACAGGCATCTGCCAGCAGCATGGGGACAACCAGCAGCAATTAGCCACCACTCTGAGACCACTGATTACAAACCCCTCTTGGAGTCAGGACTGGGTACGTGATGCGAGGAGCAGAGGACCTCCAGGAGGGACCTCCACTGCGTTGTGCTTGCCAGGGAGGCTGGCACACCACAGGGGAGAACCAGGAGCCCTTCGACAGCTCTTCTCGTCAGCGCAGCTCTGCAGGGCAACTGCGGGCGCGACCCTCTCCAGTGCGCTTCTGCACGGCTTGGATCAGCCCCAACTACACGACAAGCACATATGCTGCTGCTGGAAATTTTATGTGGGAAAAAACTAGCTTAGATTGTAGTTTATAGTTCTTTTCAGCAGGGCTGCATGAAGCTAATGACACAGAAAGCCATTTGGGTTAAATTGTGAAACTGAAAGATGCAGCACCTGCTTTTATGCTTCACATGTTACTAAAAATACTTCTTCCTTTCTAAAATGCAACACAAATTACAATACAAAAGAAAACTCCACAATGACATTGGTGACATTGTTAAGGGGGGTTTCATCAGTGTCCCTGTGCACAGAAAGATGAAAAAAATATAGCAGAAACAGAAAACATCATTATGCCATTGCTTAAACCTTTGGTGCATGCATATCTGAGGTAATTCATCGCACTCCTGGTCTCTTGATGTAAAGAAGGGTGTAGTGATAGGTTTTAGACAAGAGATGCAAGAATGATCCAAAGTACAGAAGAGCTTCAGTATGAGGAGAAACTAAATAGCATCTATTTATCCTGACAAAGAGACTCCTGAGAGGAGAAACATGGCGAAAATTTGTGGAGGAGGCAAATCAAGACACCAAGTACTTCAACAGACAGATGGGAGAGAGGAGTCTAGAAACAAATAAAAGCGCCCAGTTTAACCGAAATCTAACATTTCAGGGGAAAGTGTGGCAACCAGATAAGGTCAATGGTTCAAACCAGGGACGCCGACCCCCCCTGGGAACTGCAGCCCTGGGGCTGCCAGGGACCATGCGGTGCCAAGCCCACCCAGCCCGGCTGCAGGCGGCAATCCCACCTGTGCCAGGGCAAAGGTTGTGCTCGGCCGCGTCCTTGCCCCCAGCCCATGTCACCTCAGGCAATGGGTAAGGGTGGGCGCGTGGCTGCCTGCCTCACCGGGCACAGGGGACCCAGAAGCAGCTGTTCTAAGGAGCCTTCTTGTCATGTGCAGCTCACATGGATTCAAACACCACATTTATTCTTACACATTTTCCCCCTCCACTCTTCAAAATCAAAGAAAAAGCCCTGACTCAAGCAAATTTTTTACCAGTGAAAACGGAGCATTGCCAGAAAGTATGAACCCCTGTAGAGATTTTACTTTTGCTATTGATTTTATGCGCGAGATGCTTAGCTACTCTGGTAATATCTGACAGTATAAGAAGCCAGAGAAAGAACAGAAAGGTTAATACAGTAACAATGTCAGCAGGATAACTGGTGAAACTTTTGGAAATCATGGTTTTAAATCTGACTGAAATACCTCATTGTTTATCAAGCTGAGGAGTGCTTTGACAAAAAAATCCTCCTCCCATTGAGGAGTTTTCATTTTATTATTTTTATTTTTGCGAGAAGGACATGCAAGGTAAAACAGGGTATATTAGCGAGCTATAAATGCTTCAGAAAAGGAAAAATGTAAATGGCAGAAATCTAAGTGGTGAACAGAGGCATTCATAGTGAAGGTACATTCATGTCCTACCTTGCTAACAGCTTGCTATGTAACTTACATTGCCCTGGTACTATGGCAGTTTCTCGAGTGTTAAAAACTCTCATTCAAAACACTGTTTCTGAATAAAGAGGTCTCCGAATAACAGCACTGCTCCTCTGGGACAGTGCAGACCAGAAGGCATGGGGACCGGGGACAATGCATCCTCAGCTCCTCTGGAGCCTCAGCAGACACGCAGCCAGACCTGCCCTTTCCACAAAAAGCTGCTCCACTAAGCAAGGCTGCTCTCTGAAGACGTCCACCCACCCAAAACAAAACCTAGAGCCAAATGTTTTCTAGAAGAATGTTCTTTTCAAGGGTAAATAGTTTTTAAAAATAAACAGATGTTTAGCTGAAAGGCTGGCTGTAGTTTGGGTGCTCCCTGGGTTTGGTTGCCCTCCTGGGGGTAACATTTTGGATCTTCTCGGACTGAGGACGGACTTGAATTCCTGTCAGTGACTTCCTGGGCAAGTGCTCTCACACCAAAGGTCTGCAATATAAAGCATAAGCAAATGCGTTTTAAAAGTGCAGGTCTGGACAGCTGAGCTCTGGAGGAGGGGCTGAACTTGGAGCATGATCCAACCATTCATGGCTCCAGCTGGTTAATGCCAGGACCTCAAGAGGGGCAAGGTTTTAGGGCTTGCCCTTCTGGGCAGCCTGTTCCTCCCCATGCATGGTCCAGAGAGCCTGAGCCTCACACTGGGCTTCACACCAGTAGCCTGGCCCTGAATAACACGGGGGTGCAGTGTCTGACCTGCGCTGGACTGCCTCTGTAATGAATCTGTCCCCACATGTGCCTGGTTTTGGGCATTTGAATTGTGTGTCAGAAATACTTATTCATTAAAACAAATAGTACTTTCCACACAGTTACTTGAGGATTGTATGCCAAAAGACTAAAATATCTTTCATTTCAGTTCATTTAGTCCAGCAAGTGTCCCCACTGTAACTGTAACCCACTCTGCTGTCAGGGAATGTACTAGAGCTACCGCAGAGTTAAAGAATCAAAAAATATACATTTGAAGTGACAGCATGAAAAAAGTGAATGGGGGTGAAATATAATTAGCTGAGGCAAGGACAAGTAGGTAAGTCTCCACAGTCATAATTTATATGGGATATTGTTATAGTTATTACCATGCAATTTAACAGGAATACACCAGAGCAATTTTCATATCTTAAAACATGCAGAAGCACTCACATCTATATGAGAAAAGTCTCAGAACTCAAATCATCCAAAATAATCATAAAGTTATTACCATAAACAGCACAATTAACACAGGGATCACAAGGGATGAGTCTCCATTTCTGATAATCTTAAGAGAAAATGAAAGCATTATTAAAACTTTAGTGTAGAAATGGTAGCTACATTTGCATCTCTCTGCACATCACCAGCAGTCTGTAGCCTCTGTCAGTCCCTCCTCTCCTGTTTATTTGCCAGCCCCAGAACCAACAGAACGTGGAGATTTGAGATCTCCTGAACCATCAGAGGACACAGGTGGTGCTGAAAAATATTTGGACTGACCTTGCCAGTTTCAATTGATGTTTTTTGCTTTTTTTTTTAATAACTAAAGAGGAACAGTCTTCAATTACTGAAGAGGAGTAGGAGGAGGTGGAGGAGGTATGGACACTATGGGTACAAACTTCTGGGGATTTAAAGTTGCAAAAAGAAAAATGATGCTTTTTGAAGGTCTGTGCTGTCACCCATAATTTACAGGCTTCTTTCTAATGTTGCTGTCAATACAGTATTGCTCTCATCAGCTGCATAAATTATTTCTACCAGTAACATGAAACACAGTGCTACCATTTCAACAAAAGGAGACATTCATCATTTTAATTCCCACTTAAATTGCTGAAGATTATCCACTGTCCATTAGATTTCAACAATATCCAAACGTAAGCTGTTCTAATCATATGCTAAAACACAATAACCACCAACTCTCAGAACCATCTGAAAAAATCTGTCACTCCCACACTGATCAAGTTTCTCTCTCAGAAGTTTTTTTCCTCTTCTATCCCTGTACATATGTGTGCCCAGTGTGCTTTCAACTTAATATGCAGCCAACCCTTGACTCCTTGTAGTTGCCTACTAAAGGTGAATAGCTTGTGTATATACATGTTTAGACATGGTTTAGAAAGAGATGCTCTTGTCTTGGGGCATGAGGGTAGGCTGGAAGAGCTCCTGAGTTTTACTGTTGCCTTTAAAAATCTGTTCCTCAAGCTTAAAAATGTTGTCCCAGATTTGGAAAGGGAGCACTTATTTAAGAAGGAGGGATGAAGTGCCACAGCTGTCAGTGCCATTTCTGGTATTTCTAAATCACAAAATCATTCTCCGTCCGTCGGCTGTGTACTCAAACAACAACCAAATGAAAATCCAGATAATGAAATCTAGTGGTTTTATCTTTTTCGTTTTGAGCTTAGAGGTGAGTTGGGACCTTCTCTGAGTTGCCCCAGTGAGCCCCGTTACACTGTGTCTGCCTTCCCAGCAAACGACTCTCTGTAGTTAGAGAGCCCTATAAAACTCTTACAAATTAACGCTTATGCATGTTTGTTTAGATCTGTATTTTAGATGCATCAGATAAAGAAAGCCCATTATGTTATTCCAGGGGAATTTTTTTTGCTCCATTTTTTCTAATACTGTGCCAGTCCATGTCTGTAAAAATCTTCTTCCCTCTGTTTGCTGAATCATGCCTGGAATCCACATTAGAAGTCAAGTGTAAAAAAAAAGGAGGGGAAGCTGTGCTACAGGCAGCTGTTGTTGTCAATGCCCTTTCCTTCCCCGAAATAAAAGTCACACAAAAACCTAAAATCTTGCTAGGCCTCTACTCCTTGCTGTCAACATTACCTCCCTTCAGATCTGTAAAAGGGCACATCTTTTCCTAGCAACAGCATTAACCCATTCACAGAGGTTTTGAAAATAGGCTTTCTGTCTTTCCCACAGCTGACAACACCTTGTACTGTTCCTGCATGCCGGTGGTTTAGCATGTTATGGTGTCTCTTTAGCATTAGGAACTATTTCACAGTAACTTCAAAAAGGGAAGAGAAACAGTAAAGCTTGACACTTCTGGGAGTATTTGTTCTGCTCTAATCAAGGCACTGAATAACAGAGCAAGGGAAGAGCTATTGATAGCACTTCAGAGGCAAATGTCACAAATACAAAACTACAGCAGAAAGTTTTATAATCCAGTATCAATTTGAACATGTGGGAATTCTATAATACAATCTCAAGTCAATAATTAGGTTGCTAATCGACAAGACACTTCCTCTTGTCTCAACAAGAGTCATTATCATGCCACTTAATCGTTGTGCAGTGCTCCTCAACAGGTAAGCATAAGCACATAAGAAAGACCTAGAGTTAATTTCATATATAAAAAAATACATACAGAGCTAGATATATTTTGTAGCAGCACCTAAAATGTTGTATGTATGTATCTATTTTTCTAGCTTCTGGACCAAATTGAACTTTATTCCTTTTTCACAGACCACCAACTCAATAATCCTACTTCCCGTCATCAGTGTGAGGCACCAACACATTTGTCTGCACCTCCCAACAGACTCTCAGCTAGGGAGCTGAAGCCAATGTTTGGAGGCACCATTTCCCTCTCTTATTAGCAATGCACAAAGCATATTTTCAGATAATTGGGTTTCAGAAGCCACGTGCTCCTATCTCTAGTTGAACAGAACTAACTTCATCACACTTGATGATGAAGAACTATGGCCACATATTGCCTGCCAAAGGCCTGACCAGGCGCTCCAGATCTGAACTTTGTGGTGGGTCCCTCACTACAAAGACAACACATAACACTGTTATGCTACACTGGAAAAAAAGAAAGGAATTCTGATTATAAAAGTCAAACAATGCTATCTTTTTTTGTATACATGCAAAAATGTGGTATCTGTGTATTCATATGGCAGGCAATTCCAAAATGGAGTGAACATCATTCAAAACACGGAACTCTAGACCAGCTGCTAATCTGAGTGTTTTGTAATAACGCTACTAGTATTTAGTGAGCTACTAACACACCTGGAATCCATTGACATTTCTTTTTCAAGACAAAGGTGAAACCTAAAGATGCATGTTTGGTGATATGTCATTACTGAAATAAAATGAGGAATAGAAACTCTGTGTGATTTTTGCAATATTCCTACCAATTCAGAGTTGGGCACTTTATCAGAACTGTTCACTGGAGTTCTTCATTCAGGAACTATAAAAGAAAGTCTCCAGACAGCTGACCGCAGTGAGTCTCCAGTAGTGTTCTTTCATTTTTCCAAAAGGAATCACGAGGTGGAATCTTGTATTCTGCTCCTCAACCCATGGATCTCCTTGCCAGCAGATGACGTGGATTTGGAAAGGGGAGACTGGATAAGCATTTGAAAGAGATCTACTGAGGTCACTTAAACAGATAAATTGCATTAGACTCAAGGCAAGCTCTTGAATCAAAACCAGCTTGAGACTAGGAGAGTAATATCATATGGAAATACCTTAGATAGATACCTTGTTCTTACGCTAGCCTAGGCACTTGCTATGGCCACTGCTGGAGACAGGATGCTGAGATGTGCCTTCCTCTGAGCCCGTATGGTTATTCTTATGTTCCAGTGAAGTCACAATAAAAGTCCTGTTGGCAGGAAAGCCATGTTGGCTTCATGTTGGCTGCATGTTGGCATGAAGCATGTGCTTAGCTGCCCATCCATTTTTTTTTATATTTTCTAGTCTTCAGTGCTTCAGTTACCTCTCAAATCTATACCTACAAAGTAATTCATTCCTAGCGATACGTAAACTGTTATTCTGCTGCATTTTAGATGGATTACATCTCAGGTCCTTCAGACAACATCAAGGTGAGATGACTTCCCTTATACTTCTGTGATACACCTGAGAAAGTGGTGACACATCCAGAGCAATTTCTCTGCCTTGCAGGTCTTTCCACATACACATCATCATACTTTATTTTTTTTATTACTTATTGTAATTTTGTATGTTGCCTTTACTATTGACTACGGTGAACTTATATAAGGTGATTAATGCTCTCTGACTATGTAATGACTTCATTTGACTTGTGAAAAAATAATTAGTGAAGAAAGAAACCACCCTTAGAAAAAAACATGAGACCAGAAGGAAAGGTATGTCCTGGGCGTGGGAATAGTTACAGATTAGGTTTGGGGAAACAATCATGGTGATTTTGCTCTCCTCCTCTGCTGGCTCAGTGATGACCTCAGTGACCAGTGTTTCTCCTTAATCATCAGAAAAGTTTAGGAGAGAAATTCATTAGGGAACTTTGCCTTTCTTGGCCAATAGTTTCATCTGAGTTAAGCTTCTCCAAAACTTTCGACCAGACAGGGAATTTCTTCCCCATAGCTTTAGTACTTATCAGAGGGTTTGGTTCATTTTCAGTGGACAAATCATCAGGCTGGCATCTCCACACCCAGGTGGGAGTGAATACAGCCCAACCTCTGCCAAAATAATAACAATAATAGAGATGTGTTGACTAGTACCTGTGCTCAGCCACTTCCTCCACTAACGAAGCATGAAATGAAGGGGAAAGTTTCAGAAAACAAAAGCAACCCAATGTCACCTATTAGCATTTGCTACTGTCACCTTGCAGCAGGGGCTTCGTAGTTCAGTGGTATAGATTCAGGACTATACACCTTGCAACAGACCTCAAAGTCCTTTTGTCCTTTTCCACAGGATTTGGAACAGCAGTAGTAAGTGAGCAGGACTGTGAGGCTGTGCAAGTCTCACTGTCCAAAAAGCCACATAGGGACCTGAGCTTAAACATAAGGAGTTACTTGACTCAACATAATGGGTGAATCTGAAATAACATTGACATTTCAGAGAAGTTCTAACTTTACTCGCTTGAAAATTTTCCTCCTAAAAATATTTCCAATACATGCCCAAGGGCACTAGAAACCTCAAAAAGGCACCTGTTCCTGCAGGTTTTCCCACTGTCTTTCAAGGTCAAAAGCTTATGTCTTGATTTAGGTAGTACATTTTACTACGGCAGGGGAGATCTTGGTTGGTGCCAATCATCAAAACTGCAATTGGTTTATCTAACATTGAATAATTTATCACATCTGGCAAGAATTAATAGACCATCTTCCTGCGTCAATACAACAAACAATTCCACCTAACTTCTTGATAGAAATCCTCTAAAAACTCAGTATTAACATAGGTCTATCTACTTTCCTGTCCCAAGATGCTTCTTCCTCTCTAGTTAAAAAACCCTGATTTTTCTAGGACACAGCTTTACATTTAATATGGTCTTAATATCCAGTGACAAGGATAGGGTGCAATACGAGTAATTTCCTCCAGCTCCAATATGATCTCCAGCTTTCAGCTGGAGCCATTTTAGAGCTGGAACCAGTACTATACAGTTCTGAAAAGCGTCAAGCCAAGTTTTGACATGTCATATATTTATGTCTAACCTGGAAACTTGTGTAGCAACCGAAACAGGATTAAAAGAAAAAGACCCAGTCAGTATGGTGTGGCTACATATATAAAGGTTCTCATTCACTCTTCCATTTCACTATTGAATCTTAATTTCACTGCAACATCATTTTACTTCAATTAAAAGAAAAATTCCCCCCCCCCTCCATAAAAAAAACTGAAGAAGAGTTAGGAGCTATACTTTGGATCTAATTCCACTGTCCAGCAAAGCCAGGGTGTGCAGAAGATTGCTTTCTTTCAGTCTTCGAAGCACTTTTTAGTTCACAATCCAAATGACCTATACTGGCTCATTTATATAGAATTCATGAGTATTCTAAGTCTTGGGGAAAAAAGTCTCAGGGTTTTCCAGTCTGAGATTTTTCTGTTTACCTTCCCAAACATTCTGTAGCTTTTCCCAACATTAAAATCCATCCACATATATTCATGACATGAAGAAAAACGTGGGATTTCAGAGGCTTCTCAGCATTTGCTGGTGGAGAGAACCATTTGGGATGCAAATCTAGTATTGATTAACCATTATCTTTATACACTATTTATATTTCAAATGTCTACTTAATTAGGTAGCTAGGTGTGGTAGAGATCACAGGATTATCTATTTATTTATGAAGAAAGCACAGTCTCAAAACCTTATTTACTGCTGAAAAATGAATGGGACTGAGTAACCAGTGCCAGGGATGAGTAATCAGTGCCAGGTTAGATATGCTTCACTGGCTTGTGAGGGACGGGAAGCTCACCCACATAGCAGCTCCTCGGCCCAGACTTACCCTCTGCCTGGCTCAGTGTCTGGTCACTGCGGCTTCCCACTGCGCTGCTTTCTGCCACCTCAGATGGCCATGTCAGTCAAGTGGATAACAACTATTTCTGGCTTTTTGAGGTAGATCTCTCTTTGCTCATCTTATAAAGGTGCTTCAGTTGCACCTGTAACACAAGCCATAATTCAGACTGGCAAAGGTTATTCAGTTCCACCTGGCAGAGCAATGAGTTTTCATGATGATGATTTAGGCAGATTTCCTAACTACATGTTTCTTCTCGATGGGGAATTGTTGGCCAAGAGCTCATGAGTGAGCAGTGCACTCTTTCCAGGAGAAAAGGTGGTCCAAGTAGTTGCCCAAGTAGAAATTCAGATTTTAGATGGGTGTTTGAATAAGGGCTGGCGATGCAGACACAATTAGTGGACTTTGCACCTGCCAGACCTGCAGCAGATATTAACGTTGCTTAGAAAACAGGGTCACGAACAGAGATGTCAGACTCTGAGACTCCTAAGGAAATTGCGCCGTCAGCAAAAGGCCAGGCAGACCCCCGAGACGGGATAACGCACCAGGAGGTTCCTTTTGCCGGGAATGCAGAGTTTTCCCCGTGGGGAGTGGGGGTTGGCAGCTGCACACCTGCCTCCTCCACAGCTTCCCAAGTGCCTCCCCAGATGGGAGCGTTTGCTGGAGATGGCCCACGCTGCTCCGAGCAGTTTCCTGAGCCCTGTGGCTGCTGTCAGGGGAAGGAACAGTATGTGAGACATGGCACCATTTAATTTTGCTGAAAGGAAGCAGATAAAACAACGGGTAAAACAATGTTCTCAGCCCACATGTGTGGCTCAATACTGGTGCTTAAAAGCATTGTTTGAATACAGCAGACCAGCAATAAGCACACAGGCGTTTTTAAATGCTTCTAAATCGCACTGCAGCCAATTCCCTGCATTTCCTCCCAGTTTTCACAGTCTCCATCACTGTGACACATAAGTAATCAATGTAGTATTTTGCTCCACATACCTTCTTGTTCTTGAAGCATTTGGGCTGGTTTGCACTTCGAGTGTTCTCCTTTCTCTTGGACACTGGAGGTCTCACATTAAAAATTAAAAGAGCTTTACTGAAACTTCAACCGTGAAAGGCTACAAGACAGGACAGAAGGCCTGGAGCCACAAGTTTTGCCATGCCTGGTTGCTGGAGACCCGGCCCCAGTAAATGCCCTCACAAGCTGGTAGCCTCCGTTCGCAGTGCTCGGTGAGAGTGAGGAACCTCAGAACGGGACCCGGCCCCCCAAGACCCCTGCACTGCCCTGCAGCCAGGGTGCTGCACAGCCTGCACTTGGAGGTAGCCCCTGGGCAGTGAATAGGATGTCCTCTCCTGCCTGTCTCTCTCACCCACCAGCTGCCCCGGCTGGGCTGCAGGCAGGCAGTGCTTGTCGGGGATCCAGTGCCAGGAAGCTTCTCCTGCGAAAAAGAACCTTCAGCCTTTTGTTTTTCTTCTGTGAAGAGGTCAGGAAGCGCTCTTACTTTAAAACACGGTAAGAGGAGATGATGGAGCTGTGATAGTTATTCAGTCACAAATGAATTAGAGCACTCAGTAGAACATTGAGGACTTTGGATCACCTTGGCAGCCCAAGGACAGTTGGCCTTTGAAGTTAAATCCCGAATAAAACCCCACCCAAAACCAGATAAATCATCCAAGGAGCAAGAAGACCAATGCCCATGTTTCCTCCAGGACTCCAGAGAACACCCCAGGTGGTCAGTGCCACTAGTGCTTTCTTCTCCTCTTTGGCCCAATAAAAATTTGAGTCATGTTCTGGAAAGTGGAAAGTTCAAATCCATCATAAACATCACCTGATCTGCAGTATGGAAATGAGGTAGAATAATTGCTAAAATATGAAATTAAAAGTTAACTCTTTCCTCCTGCTTCCACAGCCTCTTCTCCCACCTTGTTTCCTAGAAATGTTTATCTGGATTCTCAGGTGGAAAGTCACTGCAGCCAGCCACACTGGGAGTTCACCTGGAGTGCTCATTGAAATGCCGCAACTGCCCAAACTTCAGCAAGCTTCTTGCAGCATAATAAAAACCTCAACATTTGCTGCATCAGTGAGAGAGAGAACTAATCTGCTGTACATTTAAAAAAAACGACTGCTCTACTGTGGGCCTAAGGTGAGCACAGAGAAAGCCTGGAAGTTTGTCCCTCAGTGAGAGAGTGAACGAGTGGTTTATCGACAGGGCCTCTTAATACAGTTACAAAATTAAGTGAAGGTCAATAAAAGAGGGGTATTCTGTCACCTAGTCACTTCTCCTTTTGTGAAGCCACACATAACACAAAGTTAATTAAAGCTTCTGCTCTGAGGAAAAGGAATGTTCCATTTGGTAAATTTAGAAACAGCTGGTTAGTTTTATCCATTACTTTTGTGCTAACATCAGTTGAGCTCATTCAGCTCTCTCTTTTTATGAAGCTGTCCTTCCTATGCTACCTGATAGCTACTAATTGCTGCAACTACATTTCTGAATTGCAAATTTTCTGCACTGATAAAAACTTTGATTGCCTGTCAGCTACACATAAGGAAAAGATCACCAGTGCTAAATGAGGTGTTCCACGCTTGGATAATAATGCCTAATGAATTATTCAAAAAAGAATGCTTGAATGAAGCAAACAATTTGAAGGGTTACTAGCAGCCGTAACAGTTCAACAGCCAAAAGAACAAAAGTATCATCCTGAAAATTACACTAATGATTAAAAAATGCGTATTAATTCTACATTTGGAGAAAAAAGAAATGCCAATCTGATTTTAAAGGTTAATCATTATTTTTTCACTAATGCTCTAATCTCTGGGAAAAACACCCTTTACCAATATTTTGGGACATATAATATTATGACATAACATATTTATATAATTTTCCAGGCATTAACCCTCTCTGCAAATTTTGAATTTCACTGTGAAAGAATCAAAAGCCCTGTTTGAAAGCTATTACTGTCCATGGGATTCTTTTTATTGCTTTAAATGAACCTCGGGTCAGGCCAAGTTACCAGCACAGCAGCATCGTACTCGTTGCGTTGTGGTTAAGCACCACTCACGCTGCAAAGGTCTGTCAAGAGATGGACTGTCGAGCCAGACCCTGGCCTCAGCCACACCAAAACACGGTCAGAGTCTCTGAATTACTCCAGATTGACTTCAGTGCGATGAAGCCAGAATCTGGCTCTTGCTGTTCACTTTATGAAAAGACTTGCTAAATGAGAAAACAGGAGATCGAAACAAGACCCATGCATTCAAATTATAATAAAAATAATGGCTATATTCACAGAACTGCTGTAATTAGTAAGTCTTTCCAGCCCAGATTTGATAGTACCTTTTAAAAAAAGTGAACGGCTAATGGAGGAAGAAATATTTTCTCTAAATGCTGCTGGCTAAAGGGAGAAGGATAAAAGAAAAAGAAATCCTTATGAAACCATAAGAATTCCATGGATGTCCAATGCTGACACATTTTCAGCTTTCATAAAAAATATATTTCCAAGATCAAAAGTGATAATTTGTTATGACAGACTCACTCTGGTTGCCAAAAACCAAGAAAAATCTGAGAACTACATCTTAACAAACATCTCCTGTAAAATATTATCATTACATAGACATGAAAAATAACAGCACAATGGCAGTGACACGTTTATCTGCTTTGCTGTTAAAAACACTCCCAATTGTTCCAATTGGAACTGAGCTAATGGAGATGCACCATGATATGCAAAGAGGTCTGACAATGATAGTGTAATGTTGACTATGCTAAGGAAGGATTTTTAAAACAGCACTTATTAAAATGAAACCCAGTCAACCACTCAGCTACCTCTGTTGCAATTTTACAGCTATAAAGCCCTTGGTATTAGACGCCAATTAGTGATTTTATTATAAAGATGTTCAATGTCAAGATAACACTTCTTCTCATTTCTGGCAGTGACACTGAATGGTGGATAGAAGAAACGACTTCAGGAAAGCTTAGCTGACCATCTGCTTAGGCCTGCTCACTCACTGATGATTAATCCGTTCCCTCGAGGACAATGTCTCCATGTGTTTCTCTTGCTGTCTTTTTAATGTCACAAAAAGAGGTTGATAAACACATTCAAGTCACAATTAAAAAACATTTTAACTGACCAGTTGCCACTGATGATATTATTAGACAGTTTTAGTCACTGTTGTAACAATGCGTTTAGTGGTGTTGATGTGAAGTGGAGATGAAGTTTCTTTAAGGTGCCTCCTACCTATTTTTATGTTTAAGTGACATTTAAATGTTTACCTTGATGCGTGCGAACAAGCAGTTTGCAAGAGGAATGGGGAGGGAGTAATTTTTTACCCTACAGAAGCAAACTCACTGGAAACAATATTCGCAGGACTGTGCGGCGGCTGCTGTGTTCCCTTGCGTGGGGTTGGGTAGGAGGAGGAAGAGGAGAAGCAAAAGACCCAACAGAGATTTTAGGCAGATCGCAGTGATTACTTCTAGACCCATATATGCTTCTGCCAAATGCACAAGTGATTGATTTCACCATTTCCTCAACAGGTTAGAGCACGGTGGTGGGCTCACAGACCTTGGGAACACACGGGAGTCACATGTGTGCTGGGACATCTCGCGGATGACATGGAAGCTGTTGCAATAACAAATAGAGCAATGCGGGGTCCTGCCTGCCCCCTTTTCTGTCATGGGTAACGGTATGAATTTCGGTCTGTGTGGGAGGCAGGTTCACGCTCAGAGTACCTTACAGAGCTGCCCTGACGGAAGAGGTGATCAGCAAGGGACTAACTGCTGACAAATAACAGGACTGGCTTTCATGAGGACTGGCAGTCACAGAGTTCAGCACCTCTTGCCACAAGATTACGTTTTATCTATATTCTCAAATACAGATTTAGGGGGCGAATTTACAGTGCTCAGGGCCTGACTTTTCATGTCTACCCCAGCCTTTTCTTGCATAGTGTACTTCTATTCCTCCAACTGATCTGCATGTGCAAACAGCAGAACCACATTTCTTGGCAGTCCCAGAATGGAGGCACTATAATTCCCAGGTAGCTGGGATGGCCTGTTTATCACCTACATAATTTAAAACAAATTTGGCCAGCAGAACAGTTGATGATCTTCTTGCAATTGATTGCAAATATTGTCCCACACGTATGAAATTAGTGGTTGTCAAACTCCATATCCACACGATTATATTTACTTTTATGAAGTCTTACACGTAGACTATATCAACCCCCATCAAACAAAACACAATGAGCACTTGACAAATCAGAAATCAAATAGCCATAAAGGAAGCATAAGACCTAGCCATGTGAATCTACTTTATTCTTGTGAAGGCATCATGGGGGGCATTGACTTCACAATTCTAGTGATAAATTTGAGTGTCTCTGCACAGATCGCCTCTCAGAGTTCCCTCTACCTTTTCCAGACCTACATCTACATCATTGCCTCCCACTAGATTAAGGGACTTTAACTGTCCTGTGACTTGGTGGCATTTCTACATCTCTGAAGGTTTCCATACTAACAAACACACTGCCTTTCAGTATCAAAGCCAGTCAGTGCTTTCCGGAAGGAGTTTGACCCGGAGAACTGCTACTGCCCCTTCTGTGCCTATGTGGGGTGGAGAGAGTCACTCCTTGGAACAATCACTGCCTCCCTTTGCAAGTGGGAATCTCTCAGGAGGAATTTTCTTCATGAACTGAGGCCATGATATGGCCCTGAGTGGTCCTATCTCTTCTTTTGTTGTAACTCCGTAGCTTGACATGCACACAGAACGCAGGGCAAAGTTAGGGCAGTACACTAGAATTACCTGACAAAGTTATTAGATATGCCAACAACCATCTTCAACATCAAAAGGTAAAAAAAAGGCTCTCCTGTTGAAACAGAAACATTTACTACTATTTTAGCTTGAATTTGCCCCAGAATACTCCTAACAGAAAAGGTATTATTTTCAGTCCGAAAGATGTTAGAAATTAACATTAGATTTGATATAATAGGAAGCCAAGAAGTTATAACAGAGGACACAAGAAGGAGAGAAGTATTAAGTGGTTACCTGTTCAAAGGCAGATCTGACTTCTGATTTCTTTGACAAGATATGGAGACGGATTTTCAAAAGCCCTGGGGTGACTTAGAAAACTAAGTCCCAGTGACTTTTAATCAATTAGACATTTTTGAAATTCATGCAGATAATGAGTAAACAAGTTTACAGTTCAGTCCAACCTGCACTGAAGTTGATGGTAATGTTCACTTTATGAAAGACAGGTCCAGTCCTTAACTAGATTTCCTGTAGGCACTGCAGAAAAAATAAATAAAAAAGGAAAGAAAAAAAAGGGAAAGAGTGGTTTATATAAGGAAAGGGTAATGGCCTTGCAGTTTACCAGTTCAGAAGGAGCATGTCATGGTATGAGAGCAAAGATACAGATATGGAAAGAGCAGACAAGCAGGATGTCATAACTCACATCATTGGTGGATGGATCTAGGTAGCGTGAGATTAATTGCAACATCAGGAATGACAAGAAGGAAAGGCCAGACAGCCTGAAGACCATGAGAAAAGGTAAGAAACTGATGTGGCATGGAAGAGATTCAGTGGAAGAATATAACAGAGGAGGAGAGGTGATTACAGAGGTGGGCCTTTAAGATGATTTTGGCTGAAGTATTTTTTCCGTATGATGGCAGCAGGAATGGCTACTGAAAACTTATTTTCTTATTAACCAAAAAAATTGATAAGGAAAAGGACAGGATTTTAAATTCTGTATCAGTGAGAAAAAGATGGTGCTTATAAATGGTTTATTTGGAAATCATCAGGACATATATACCCATTTTCAGTGGAATCACATAGATCTTTCATAAGGCTCTCAAGGGATGGCTGCTGACATGGAAAACCATTTGCCCCAGTCAAACTTTTGGTTTTAATCTGAGATGAAGGATCTAAGTCATTTAAGGGTGTTTCTGTTTACCCCTCAAGCTTCCTGGAGGCAAGAGAGAAGCTTCTGTGATCAATAGTATTAAATGGCATGAAGAAGCATAGAGCAATATATATGATCATACTTTTTTTTTCAAAAGCAGAAATCTACTAGATAACAAAGACTTTCTACATCATAACCTTCAATCAGTCAAACAGACCAATCCAGTGTAGTGGTAGGGGATAAAAAGACTGACTTCTTATTTATTAGAATTCTTAGAAAATGCAAATTAAGCAGTAGGTGGTACCTTGAGCAAAATTTTGAGGGTGAATAACTGCAACAGATCTAGACAAGAACTGGCTAGCAACAATTTTTAAAATGCCATTTAAAGACTTCAGCCTGCAAAATTTCCCATGCTTACTACAGAACCACCGGTTTCTCCAATGGATTTGTGACAGCGTCCTCACAGACACGTGAGAGGTGAAATTCATTCATTCCCAACTTCTAGTTCATATATTGTCCAAGTTTTAAAAAATGTTATACCTCATCACTTAAAGATATTGTTTCCAGTGATAAACTACCTGCTCTCTATTTTAATTTCGTAACAACTGTCTTGGTTCAACTGCCAAAACCAGGACATCATCACATGTTCCATTCTCTTAAAAAAAATCCTTTATTCTAAGAATTTTGACAGAACACTAGACAAGACTCTTCCTCTTCATAAAAAAGGCTATCAATTTTTGCTGGATCAATGATAAATTCCAGTTAAAATTTTATGACTGAAAATTCCTGACTTAAAACTTTAGAAGCCAAATTATTCAAGAGTCTCAAAGAGACTGTTCAAAAATTGAGATGCCAAGAGTGTCCGGACACTCAAAAACATAGGCTTTTACTTTAAAACTGCCTGCTAAGTCCGTGAGAAGTCCACAAATCATAAGCCAAATTGCCCTGACAACTGCAAAAGCAGGAATGGATCTGGCCTATACTGTTGAACCAGAAACCCATTATTACAAAGGCATATGTTAAGAGTTGGATCAAATGCTGAGGTGTTTGCAACCGAATTCTACCAGAGGGAAATCCAGGGCAAAGAAGAAAGTACTGCAAACGTAAGCCTTTTCATTTCTCTTTCTGTGTGTATTTGGATTGTGAGATGTTTCCGAATCATAGGAAGATGGCTTTGTAAGTAGCAGGCATAATATGATCCTGAAAAAGAGGCAATTCCTTGCTTTCGTGAAGCAGAGCTCAGATGGCAAAAGAAATGAAGTAAAAATTTAAGAGAACAGTGACAGATTTTCATAAAGACATTTCAAAATGTTGACATTCAAAGGAAATTCAAGGAGATTAAATGGCTTTGAGTAGTCAAGAAACAAATCACATAGATCTGTCATCAGCATAACACTGGAAGCTGAAACCAAAACCATCCTGATGGCTGAAAAAACAAAAGGAGGAGCATACACCATAGAAATAAGTCTGCATCCACCAGCAGCAACTAGAATGATGAATTCTGATATGATGTTAATGTTAATGAGTCACATAGCTAAGTGTGTTATAACTGTAATCAAGGTGTCAGTCGAGCTCTATCAGTATCCCGTGGTCATCAGGTCCCGTGGTCATTCAGAGGGGCTGCTGTCTTGCGGTATATCTTGTTTTTCTGCTTCTACTCTGTCACTGTTGGCAGCTTCTGTCATCTACTTGGCCATTTCTTCTACAAATGTCTGTATTTTTCTCTGGTGGCTGTTTCTGCCTGCAAGCCCTTACTGCTGCTCTTCCTCTCATCACCAGTCTTCCCACCACATTGTCCTGAACACCAGCTTCTATTGTCAATTGTTAGCAGGAAGCTGCCTATCATACCTGGAAAATCAAGCTGGAAACCGAGAAGTAAAAATAGAAAAGTAGATTTCATTTTGACTACATCCAGTGAATTTAGAGGTACACGCCTGTAAAGAGATGAAAAATAAGTGTTGGGAATCGCAGCAGCCACACAGGAGGATAACGGGAAGTGTTGGTGCTAACACTGAAAGACCAAAACAAATCACACGGCCGCTGCCCTGGGCTATTAGATCTGGATTAAGTAATGAATTCATCAGATCTCCCAAGATTCGGGTGCGTGCTTCGAATCTTAGCCATAAGGTGTTAGAAAAACACTGAGCGTGCACATTATGAAAAGCCAGATATGTGACCAAAAGCACATCATGCATTTCGCTTGAGTCCCAGTACAATGTCCTATGAAGCAGATCTTTTCTTTTCTTTTTACCTTACTGCCACCAATATAAGGGTAAAATAGATACTGTTTTCAAGGCGGTCTTTCCAGCACATTTTAAAAGTTCAGTTACTGCACATCCACAGCACACATCCATACAGCTCCAAGACTGAGGGACTTCTCTTCATGCAGCCAGCTCACTACTTTGATTTTCTTCCTAATAAAATGATAAGGTACGGAGAGGAGATTTCAGAAAACCTGAGCACCTTAGGAGCTTCTCTTTGAACTGGAAAAACAAGTAACGAATGGGCAGGAGCAGTACATTGTAATACAGAAAAAAACAAATGCCAAAGCCAGTCCCATCTGTGTTCAGCTTTTCAAGTATTTCTCTGCCAGTGATCACTGTCTAGGATAGCTATCTTCTAGTAAAGGCTGTTTTGTCAAAATGCTCTAGAGAGACCCTATGTTAGTCATATCTATATCAAGAACAATGTGCATTATTTCACATTTCTCAGTAATAAATTTAATTTGCCATGTGTCAGCTCAATTACTGAGCTGATCTAAGGCATGATGAATATTTCTTGCCACTCATTTTGTGCTCAGTATGCATCATAATTTAGTATCATCAGCACATACAGTGAATTACAGCAGGTCTTTCTAGCCAAGTAATTTATTTAAAATCAAACTATGAATCCAGGTATTAATCACACATAACTCTTCCCTTTTGGGGGACAAAGACCCCTCAGCACAGAAAATTCATTTTCTTTCATGCATTTCTATGCCATGTCCTCCTCAGCCCCTGTTAGGTTCATCTTCAGAAACAGCCTGTCATGTAGATCCTTATCAGAGATTTTCTGAAAACCTAGATAAAATTTGTCATATGCACTGCAATTATCTACTTTATAACTCCTAAGCTCATTAAAGAGGTCAATTAGTCATTATCGCCTCTTTCAAACCCCTCTGGCAGCCTCAGGTTGGGCTTTGGCTCCTTAATGCAGGCGGTACTCAAACCGAGCGAGCGCTCCCAGGAGCCAAGCGCTTCTGCAGCCAGAGCTGAGTACCAGCACTTTTAGAGGGGAAAAAAAGGGAAAAGAACAGGAAGGTAGCTGCCCACTGTTCCACTCACATATTAAATATTGATGAAAAGACTGAGAAAATAGAGCTGGAAATGTAAGGAAATCACATCTGAGAGAAGAAAAAAAAATCACAGAGAGAACAGGAGGGAGGGGGGAGCGAATACTGCAGAGCACTTTTGTAAGCAGAAGCTGAAATTAGCAGGGGGGTTATCTATTTGTAAGCAGAACAAATACAATTAGATGGTCCCCCTGCTAATTTTGGCTTCTGGTTGCACAAGTGCACTGCAGGGCACACACCTTCTTTACCATCTCCTCCTGTTCTGTGCTTTCCAGGTGATCTCTGTGAAACGGCAAAGGAGGAGCGCCTCCATTTTGAGCACCGGCTGTAAGCGTCTGGCTAGGATGATTCCTGGCAGTTTTTTATGAAAATAAGCACATGCAGATTTGGGGTTACTCCTAACAAAACCTTCCTCACAGCACTGCTCCAGGGTGGTGCATTGCTGGATGAACCAACACAGACAAGCATTCAAGAAGGCTCATGGCTGCCTCCTCCTTCCTCTGTTGGCCCATCTCAGTTTCCCTGTGGGTCCTAGGCAGGATCACCCAGAGTCATAGGAAGATGGAGAATCCCAGCTCAGTGGGGTGGACAGGGAGAGAAGCATGCCCCAACCCCAGCTGAAACTCCATCTAGGACCCCTCTGCAGAGCCCTTCTTACCTCTTGACCATGAACCATTCCCAGCTCATCTCCTTGACATTTTCTCTGCCATTGTTGTGAAGCAAATTGGAGGAGAGAAATGAAATGGAATAAGAGAATGAAAGAAGGTTATTCCTGCCTCGATCTCATTATCTCTGCTGAAAAAAATGCGCAATCATGGCAGTGAGAAACAAAATCTCTGAGGACCGCTCACTCCAGGCAGAGAAAGCAGCAACGGAGAGAAAGGAAGCATTAATATGTGCTTTTCAGCCAACTGCATTCCAATTTACTACTGGACTCTATCTCGCTTTTATTAATTTAGGAGTGTTTCTAGTTTACTCCGTAATCTGTGCCTCACATTTTACTGAATTAGATTTCTATTTTCATTTTCTATTCTTTTTTCTTAGTTTTGTTTGTCAGTGTTACACAATCACATTTCCTTCTATTTGCAAGTTTGCTTTATCTATATTTCACAGTTGCAATCTGGGCTGTCCACTATCTTATTACTGTGTGATAAGTGGTATCTGCTATAACGGCATATGAACTCATTTTTCTCCCTTCCTTTCATATCCCTTCAAAGCTGGCTCATCTGAAATAACAAACTGTTGTCTTGTGGCTGGCAGTTATTACTTTGAGCTTATTAGTTTTGATCTCTAAGGTAATTTAATGTGTAACCTTTTTATAGTTACTTATAGTTTAGGACTCTATTTAAAGCCAAATTTCGTTTTACCTTCTTAGCTATTAATTGCAACCTAGTTGGGCTGTGCATGTGTTGGAATGAAGCAATTCTTGAATCAAAAAGTCTCTGCATCACTTCCCAACACCAAATTTTAAGGGTGCCCAATTAATGAGGACAACTTCTGTGTTGAGGTAAGTAACACATGCTGTACTATTTGTGATGGTGTCTTTTGTGTTTACTAGAATTCAGGTTAACAACATAACAGAAAGGTGTTTTGTTTCTTTTTTTAATAGAATAAGCCAGTCTTGCACTATGGAAAGCGAACAGATTTATTAATATCTTAATATTTGTGACATATTGAGTTATTTTTTTTTCTGTACACACTTCTGTTATTTATGTCCCTGATCCTCATGTTTCACCCGTGCAATTGGAAATTCATATCCATGCTGAATCCTACAAAAGGCCACAGGGGCCTTCTCAGAGGCAGGGACATGCCCATTTGCAGCCAGTCAAACACACAAACAGCTGAGTTAGGCTGAATGATAAACACTCGGATTGCTTTGTCTGGCATTGCTTCCCAAACTAGACATGCTAATTATTAACCTTGCCTTAAAATGACCTAACATGCATTGCATATCCTTACTTGTGCTAAAACCCTTGATGACCTAGACTTCAGAAAGCTGATGTAGCTGAAATTTATTAAGAACTTGAAGGAATCTGTAGTAATGCAATGAAAGAAAAGCTTCATCCTGAAGGAAGAGTGGATGCTAAGATATCAGTAGTGAAGTACAGAAAGCTATTTGCATGGTATCACCAGTAGGACATAAACATAAGAACAAGCAGTTAAGTAAGTTATAATGAACATCTTGTCAATAATAGAAGAGCCATTCAGGGTTTTGTCTTCTGACTGAGAAGACAGCACAGCAGCAGGGAAATTAAGTAGACTCTGAATCTGACCCTTCACATTAAATAGACAATGTTTTACTCCCCTTCATTTATTTATTTAAAAGTTTCCCTGTTTTGTGAAGACACAGTATCTTTTTTGGGGTGGATGTGGGTGTGTGTGAACATGCTCCTCTGCTCATGAATATAATCATACAAATCCGTGCATTGTTGAGAAATAACTGTATGTGTACACTGCTGTCAAAAGGGTTTTCTAATGGTGATCGCTGAGTCCAGTGTGAAAACAATATCATTTCAAATTTTGCTAGCATTCCCGAATCCTGAGCCACCTCCTCTATAGGAAGGAGTAACGCTCTGGTTAATGTGAAACAAGACCACCACAGATAAGAGCACCTCAAAATATTTCAATACTCAGACCTTTAGACTTTCAGCAATGGTCAGACCTGCATCTCCAGAATACTAAACCCACTAAATATTCTGTAGCAAAATCATAAATCTGGGAACGAAAATCCTGTTGTACTAACGAAAAGCCATCTTACATGCCGTGCAGCCCTTGCCAGGACCATAGACATTAAAGCAAAGTGCTATGTAGATCAAATGTGAGCTCACCTGCCAGGCAGCATATGTTTTGCTATCGTCAAACCCAAGGGCTCTGTAAAGAATTGAGACAGATGCTTATCTCACCTTCTGCACCTTTTGGAGAGATCATGTCACAGCATCCACATCATTGGAATGCTTTATTGTGAAACACAGCACCCTTTTTAACACTGGTTTGCCAGTAATCTGAGACTTGCTGGTAGAGGTTTTCTTCCATGCTAGCCAGTCTTGGCTATCTTAAGTTTTCCTTAAGTGACATGTTGGAATTCCCTCCACGCATACCAACCTGGAGATACATGAGGTTCAGTGAATTGTAAACTTTCACAACCGATTTACATGTTCCAGGTTTTAATACCCTCTCAATTCTTAAAAGGATTAAGGAGGACAGTCTTTAGCTACATTTGACAGAGATTATTCTCGACATGGCCTATTTTTCATGGTAGTCATTTATTGTACTCGGTAATTAGCTATACGGCCTTTTGCATTGATTTTTCTTTCTGAATCTACTTTAGGTCTGCTCCCTAAATGCTGGATATGGCGTTTAATGACACCACTTTTGTTTATTCTGCAGTCTGGCATATTTGATAATTCATTCATTTCTTCACATGACATAAATTGGCAATGAATAAACTAAGGTTGGAAATAAAATGGTTTTGGCTGTCACAAGATGGATAAAAGCCCTGGAATGGCTGCCCAGTAACAGGAACACTGAGGGCCAAAAACCCAACTGCTTTTTTAGCTGAAGCTTAATCAGTTTCTGAAATGGTTTATAAGACCTAACATAGTGGCTCTGATAATGAGGGAATGGGTCCCAAAGTACAGAATGCCTTTTCCAGGCATGGCGACATGAGTGTGCACACACAAGATGATTCATTTTCTTGTGTGTGCACAAAACAAACAAAAAATTAATCATAGCTCATTACTTGTAGGCTTTCCTTTGTGCCTTGGAAAGACGAGCTCTGACTTTGAACAACTATTGCTTCCATAGGGGATGCCTGACTTCTAAAAAATTTAGGGGCACGTGCAGACCACTCCTGATGCAGCACGTACCTGCAGCTTCTAAGACTGCACATGTTAGCAGTCAACCAGATCCTGCTTTTAAGAGATTTTTCCACAAGGATCCAACATCACTTTACATGATTTTTTGTGCACACGGTTGCAGCCTTGGTATTTTGATAACCAAGCTTTTTTTGCTTCAGGTTTTCCTGTTGGTCTGGAAACAGATTTCAGGAGGTTGTCAGGCACACCTATCTGTAGCACAGAAAGCCTAAAAGCAGTGAAGGAAATGCACATAACGCAAATGTCCCAGCTTCAACTTGCTACCCAAACCCTGATGACGGATTACCTTCAACCCTGCAGCAACAAGAAACAGATAATAGTGAAGACATGGGAAAAGGCTCAATGGCAAGGTCTGGCGCATAAGCATTCCCTTTGCGAACATAACAGAGCTGCAGCAGGACAGTGCACAGAGCTGTATCTGTGCAATGCACAAAACTGCAATACAGCTTGATAGCTGAGGGCACGCTTGGACTCCACCTTCTCCCTGTGGGTCACACACGTGTTAATGTGGACCGAGTAAGATAGATGACACCCAAAGCCCCTACTAATCCAACACATCCATTCTGCTCCCATGCTTTCTTCTGCTGCTTCTCTCTCCCAAGTACATGCCACTTCTGCAGCTCCTTCCAGCTCAGTTTGCACCTATGGACCTGTCGTCCCTTTTCTTGGACAGTACCAGGCAACAGCATTCAGTGTCTGCTCCCTTTTGGTGCATTCTTCACTTTCACCATATCTCTGACATTACTGGAGCAGGCTGGCAACACCAGTAACACAGAAAAGAACCCTTCAAAACACAAGTCAGTTTAGCAGAAGGGTCAGATAACATCCATGACACCTAGACTAACTACATCTGCAACCTGTAGGCCGAGATCTCCTTGTGCAGCACAAGAAAAATGGAACCAGGTCCAGGACAGCTGCAAAAATCCCTTGAGGTGCCTCAGGAAGGCACAAGTCCAACTTCACACACCCTGCTCCCAAGTGCCTCACATGGGAAGCCCTATAACTGCTAAATCCACCTAAAAGAGAACAGAAAATAATTTCCTGCCCTTTTGTGTGTCAGTAAAGGCAACCGATCCCATGACTGTGACAATATGGAAACAGACCCATGGGACTCACTGTATATCAGTGTGAAGGTGAAAGGCAAACACAAGCATAAAGGCAAAAGGAAGCACAAGAACCCAGAGCATAAGCATTTAAACAAACCAATATGCTGCTCTCTAGAAGTGGAGTCTCCTTCAGTGCAGACTCATGGCACCATTTGACAAATTCCATGCTCCAGTCACTCACTCAAGTCATTGGCAGCAATGATGTTTCTATTACTGCTGCAGAGGCACAGGAATATAACTTATCAGAAGGTGTGGGCAATGGGGTGGGGCTGAGTTTATCTGCTACTTAGTGAAAAGGGTGAAGAGCCAGGAGGGACAATGAGGTAAATATCTACACGTAGTAGTAAGACAAATAGTTTCTACACCAAATGGAATCTGTAAAGCTGCCTTTCCCTCATGTAGTGATAGATTTGGAAGCTGTTTCTGTAGCTCTTTGCATTCCCAAACTTACTTCTACATACTAACCCAGTCTAGACCTGCTCTTCTACAGGAGCTCACAGAGTATGGAAGCAGGGTTTCTGCTCCTTGAACCTAAGAGAGGTCAGGCTCTTCTCTGCAACAGGGTAAGGCTCTCGGGATAGATATGTCAGTACCTCAGGTAACAGAAAAAGAGTTTTACTGTGGAGATCTATTCAGGCACACAGGCTGTGGACCAGTCTCTGTAGCCTGCGATTTTCTAGGTGCCTCATGGAGTGTTAAAAAGAAAAGCAAGCTAGCATCACTTAGACAAAAATATTACTTACACTTGGGAATATCCCAACCTCAGGGTAGCGGAAGACCCTTTGGGGGTTATATCAGTACCATCAAGNGTCTTAAAACTTTTTCAAAACCTACTTTGAATGTCCTCAGCCAAAACGAAGAAGTGGAGTCACCATCACTTAAGGCAGGGAGATCAGTCAGAATGCAGTTGGGACCATCCCACTCCAATCACCAGAAAGCCAAGGGATAATAGAAATGCTAATTCACTTTGAACTGAAGAGAGACTTGAAATATCAGTTCTACAACAAAAAGGTACCTATAACCATCCTGAGCCAACATACCACGCTAGGTCTTAAAGAAAATTAGTGTAATAGAGCATCAAATCAAAGCAATATCACCTGCAACCTCAGTTTGGGTAATCACAATTATTTTAAATATTTAACATTGGAAATGTGAGGGAAGTGCAGAAACTGAATTGAAAATTGATGTGAAGATGGGATAATTCCAGTAGCATAATGCCTTTGCATGATGGACTACTAAAAGATGCCTCATATAATCAGATGCACAACAAAAATGCCTGAATGTGTCTCTCCATGTATCAGATAAAACATGGAGTACTTATTTGGCATCAAAACTAGCTGCAATTCCTTCAGCTTCCATCCCACTTGCAATAGCTTTAGAAAGAACAAGACACAGAAGCATAAGAGGGAAGAGAAAGAAGACAACGATAAAGATATGAAAAATGCCTGTTTAATTATGCTCCAAATTTTATCTGTGTTTCATATCAGCTCTCTCTCTTTCTTCTCCAAGAGAAATAACTGGCATGTGCTGTCTTTTGAAAGTAGATTGACACAAAGAAAGAGAATTGGCCATGTCTCCTGGCATTAATCTCCCTCCACAACAGCCTGTGATTGAGTCAGAGCTATTATTCTCACTTTCAGGTCTGAGTCACTATCAAACAGGTTGCTATTTCTCCAGCATCCTTTCCAGCAGGGATATACACTGCCTGGCAGAGATGGTACAGAGCACTTTAAGTCCTACAGAATTTGCTCTAGCTCTTGCTTTTCACCTGTTCACAGCTTATTGAATGAAAAACATCAAAAGGTGGACAAAGAAATAATATTGCTGTTCCCGTTTTCTTATTGTCTACTTTCTTACATCCTTCTTCTTCAGTTTACTCCATGACAACATCTAAAATGTTATCTTCCTCACTATAACCACATTTGCTTCATGAAAACCCTTCCCCAATAAATTTAAACTCGTCCCCTTTACTCCATCCATACCAAAAACATCATCTCCCATTATAGCTTCTCATTCGTCCTCTTTGCTCCTCTGCCTTCTGCTTACACACATGTAAATCCTTCTTTGTTCTCTTCAGCAGAGTACCTGAGTGCTTTCCTCAGCTCACCACCTGCTTTCCCTGCAAAGACCTGTGGAGACCCAAAGGCAGAATTGTGTCTGTTGTTGCAGTTATGAAAATAACACAGGACTTGCATCATGCTACCTATATGCTTAGATGCCTTTAATCAAGCAGCTTTCCTGAATCATTTTATTGAACCCTTTTCAGGAACAGTTCTGACTTCAAGCTTTAGCACTGCAGATATTCAGTGTGACTGGCTGTGGGACCGGCTGGCAGATGCACCGGGCTTCAGAAGAGAGACAAGGCTGAAACTGCTCTGGGGTTTATCCAGCATTCATGGGAGCTCATCACGTGCAGGAGATCGCATTCCAGTAGTTCTATTAGCAAAGGGATATTTTGCCAAGACAACCGGGTGCCAGTGTCCAGGGCGCTCCACCTTCACCATCTCGGCAGCAAAGATGCTGCTGCTCTGGAATGGGATCGCTTTTAGCAGGTCTTGGATGGGACCATTTCTGTACCTGAGGAGATGACACAACTACACCTATTCTTTTTTCTGCCATACATAAAGCTGATTTTTTACCTGTCATCTGAAAAAAATTTGAGCTATAGCTTAGGTACATTTTTGTGTCTGGACAAATCTCAAAGAGCCATCACTTCATCCCTTCATCCAACAGCACACTTAAGTCACTTTTCAGAACTAAGCCTGTATGGAACTGACTGTAGTATTTTACCGTCGCTGTGAAATATTCTTCCCTTTTGTGACACCAACTAGTCTTGAAATGTTGTAAAAATGCTGACAGAATAAATACCAGAGAACGGTTTTAAAAAGCTTGTGAAGGATTGGTAGGTCCAGAGGTGTTTTTTCAGCATCAGAACAGCTAGGGGACATTTAAAACCAAACAGAAAAAAATTCTAGAGGACACAGAAGATTTACTGTGTTTGAGGGAGTCACCAACATGAAAGGTAACATATTTTGGTGGAGGCTGGAGGGGACAGGATCTGATGGACAGTATGTCAGCCCTATAGTAGTAATGGGGGGGGGCAGGCAGCACTACTGGAACATGGAGAAAGCAATGAAATGAGAAAGGTAAATGAAGCGAAGTGTAGCATCAGGCAGAGGCCCCAACATCACAAACACAGTCAGAGTGTGCAGTCTTATAGATCCCCTGAGTTTTACATTGAAGAGAAGTGACAAAATCATCAGGAGAGAAATGAGAATGACCAGCAGAAGCCTGGGGAGGAACAGTGTGAGAAGGGAGTCAAAAGCACTAAAGAGCTGCCTGAGGTTAGTGCTACTGGACTACGATTTATGAAGGGATACATTCAAAACTGCCTCAAAGGTTAAATGTGAAGCTCGGACAAGAGAATGAGAGAAAAGAAAATCTTCAAGAGTCCAAGATGTAAGCAAGACACGTGGCACATGCAGCTCAGCTAGCACAATTACACTGTGAAACTCAGTTCCTGAAGAGCAGCTCTTTGCTTTACTGCCCTGAAGAGGCACTCCCAGTTGTGTTCTTGTCATTCGAACCCTGCTCCACTGCTACAGCACCTGCACCACAGCCAAGGAAGCAGCCATAAAACAAGGCTGTGGAAGGTTCGTTAAAATCATTCTAGTCTTCCAGGATTTCACTTTCACCGGTCCACGTATATGCTTACAACATAGATGCATGTATTCACACATAGATTACGTTGCATATTCTGCTGCTTGTCAGAATTCCTAAAATACTGTTTAGTTGTGTTTTAAAGTTTTTCTTAGGAATCCAGATACAAATAAAAATGATTTATGCAAACATGTCCCACTATTTCACTTTGAAGACCAACGGGGTACTTCTCAGTCTCCCCAACAAAAGTCACAGTAGGGTTACATTTATAAAAAACATCTATCATCCAGCTTTTTCCCAAGTCTTGGCTGTATTCTGGAAGAAGCCATTTGCTTTCCAAAGCAAGTGGTCCCATGGGCTTTTTCCTGGACTCACACGCCAGGCTTCCCCTTTGCATTTGTCCAGCTGCATCAACAGAATTCTTGTCTACCTATGGTTGCAGTACGCGGCTCCTGAATAGTGGAATTTGTGGCCAGTTAGTTTAATTTTGCTCCCTCTATGATTATGGGGATTATTCTGCTTTTCATTCAAATCATATAGCCATTTTTCACTTAGCTTTGTTACATCTTTAATTACGACCTTAGCTTGAGATGGTATAATTTTACTTTAAGAGATATGCCAGAACTGAAGTACTGACATCTCCAGGTTTCATAGAAATTGCAGGGATCATAGGAACTTAACTTGATAATTACCTCAATATTTCAAGTCAGGCAGTCACCATATAAAATAATGATGTGTCTTTTTTTTCCAAATTCACTTTGTGGGTTACTGTAGGTTACTGCAGGTTACAATATATGAAGTTAGATACTTACAGAAATAGAGATAAAAAGTTATAATATACCTAAATGCAAGATTATTCAACCAGATGTACAATGAACTGCAGAAGACAAAGAGAGGCACCTCTTTTAAATGCATAAAACAGCAAATACCACATTTCCAATTACAGAATGTTCAGATCAAGGATTCTTTTCTACCACTCTTTAGTCGCAAAAATTTCTTTCCCCATGGCACTTGCAAAGATGCAAAGACTGGCACAAATGGGAGCAAAAATACCCTTTGTTCACTTGCATGAAACCTTCAATAACTGGCCCCTCTGTCACCCACACAATCTCCCTTCTTTTTCTAACAGAAGCACGCTTAGCCAGCATTTCATCACGTTCCTTGCCACTATTAGGGTGATTTAAGCTGTAAGCTACTACTTGCTAAGGTTTTCTTTCTCGATTTTACAAAAGCTATTATCAAGGACCAAAAGGGGACTATTTTAGTATACATACCATATTTGATTACATTTTGTGGGGTCCGCCCCCCCTCCAAATGCCAATGCTTTTGTTATCTCTTGCATGTGAAGATGGAGAAAAAAATTACTTGGCATGATTTCCATCATGTTGATTCTTCGGGGTTCTCAAATATTATGATCCATGGAAAGTCTGGATTCATGCTTACTTCTACTCTTCATTAAGTCAGTTGTAGTTGAATTGCTGGTAGGGCAGGCTGCTGATACAGTAGGTGGGCATGCTGAATAAAATACATACCACAGCTGTACCTGCACTTGTCAGAGAGCCAACCTGCTTTATGCCAGTCTGTTCTCCACTGCTTCCTGGTCATAGCCCATCTGTTTCTGAATTCATAAAATGCTGAAGAACACAAATATCTGAAACTATTATAGGTAACATGCTTCAATTAAATTCTGATTGTGGAGACGTGCTTAACAGACTAACATTGGTAATGTATCTCTTTCAAATTTGTCTGTAAAATAGACACCCATCCATGGATATTTCTGTGGAATTCAGAGGATTTTCTACATTGTGGCTCCTACATATGGTGCACCTGGCCAATATTCTTGCAGTTGCAAACAAAATCAAAACCAAAAATAACTGCCAAACCAGAGTACAGAAGGTTACTAAAACAGATTAGATAAAAACCTACATATAGGGAGAGGTTCCACAGTAGGAGCACTTACAGGTGAAGTAAGCCAGACAGCTATTAACCTGAAGTTTACTAATAGCTTAAAGGAGTGCTTTACTTTTCAGTTGGATTCAGTGATAACATAGAACAATAGTGCACACAAAAATGACGAAACTAATAAAAGTTTACCTTGTACATATAATTTTTGCATTGGGGGTGAAACAATCAACTTTACAAGGTCACTTTCATAAAAACTAAGAATTAGAGGAACTCAGCAGGCTGTCAATAACTGATTTAATAGGAAGAGACTTTAAACAGAAAAAGTAGGTGAGGGATATATCCCCAGGAAATTTGCTGAGAATACCTACAGTACCTATGATTAAACTATCTGTCCTCTGGATGTCATCATTGCTCTTTTTATATGCTGTTGGTTAAAGGTGTATTTATGTAGAAAATAACCGCAGTCCTAAGAATGCTGGGTTGGGTGCATCATTTTTGGTAGCTCAGTGCATTTCTAATTAGAACTGAATACACAAGAGTGTGGTCCAGATCATTACTATTTATAATCTACAATGAACAATTTTCTATAATGTAAAGCAAAAAAAGGACCCCCTGTGTACATTTCATTTGATGTGAATTCACATCTCTGCTTCAAGAAGCACTTTATGACTCTTCACAAAAAATTTCCATCTTTCCATATGTGCAGCTGAGACATAGCTGCCAGTCAGCAATAGTGTTTGCAGTATTTGCAAAAATCTTTGCTTTAACATGGAACCAGACTTTAAAACTTCAAAATAAGGTGCTTGGTTTCTCCAGGGTGGGAATAATCCATTAGCACTGATGCGCCAGAGCAGAAAGGAAAAATTTGGAATACATCTTACCGTGGCAGATTGACCCTGAGAGATTTGATAGAGAACACAGACCAAAGTGGGGCATTGCAGATATTTACCGTATTTCTACCAGACCTTTTATAAGATATTACAGCAAAATAGTCTAAGTAGAAGCAGATTCTAGGCTGAATCATTCTCTCAGCATGAGGCACAAGGTTCATTCAAATCTTCTCAGTACCTTTCAAGCCCAGATGAATCCAAAGATGAGGAGGGGCTGGCTGTCCTAGCACAGCTGGGTCTGCTGGCAGGTGGTGCAGGCTGAACTGGCCCCAGCTAGCTCGTAAAGGAGACCGTCACCTTTGCACTTCTTTTGCCGAGCTCTGCCAAATGTTTCTCGGCTGCTGTCAGCATCCATCCTGAAACACCTGAAACAGTGTCAAATTTACCAGCATGGGGACCACTCCAGAAGTCTCAGACATACAACTGTGACATCCTTCTCCCTTCTGCATGGCCATTGCTCACAAAGTGAGTTGTCAGAGAGCTACATTGCACCAAAAACACCTGCAGCTTTCACAGAAGAATTCTTCTTGTTATTATACGGTGCCCAAGTTGTACAAGCTAATGCTTAACATATACCTTAACAACACAGCATTTTTTTTCGTGCCTCAGCCCCACAAGGATCATAAAATTTGGTATTCTTGCAAGCAGCTCACAGGTGGAGCAGAGTCTGTTAGGCGAGGTAACTGGACAAAAAAAGGACACTGACTTTTACTTTGAGGAAGAGATAGAGGGTTCTCTCAGGCTTTTGCCCAATAGCTGGTAAGTAGCACACCAGTTTCTGAGGAAAAAGGCCATTTCCAGGGGTCCTTACTTCTATCTAAACTGAAACACAGCAACAGGTGACAGACCAGGAGTAAAAGACAGGATTCCCCTCTCCCAGGGATGTGCCCCAACCTTATAGGTAAACAACATGGTGTGCACTTGCTCTGTCTCTTCAGTCCAACTAATCCTTTTAATTTCACGCAAGTGGAGAAGCTTAAAAGAAAAAGTCTCCTTCCCCATACTCTGCTAGCCTCTAACTGGAGGTCAGAGCACTTCCACGGAAGGCAGGCGACGCAGAATTGAATACCTTCAGACAGCAATGCATTTGGAGCTCCCAAGTACTGTCCGCTGAACCACTGTGTTAGAGAAGGCACCAACACTACCCTGGCTATGTTTTGGAAGGATGGCTGCTGGGTTTCTTTTTGAAAAAAGGTGCCTCTGTCTCTGCCTTCAGGAAAAGATCTCTATTGCCAGGTAAACAGCCTAAATACTACAGGGAATACCTGTTGGCTTGCTTAAACACCGCTCCACACTCAGTCTGCTGGGGTTTTGTTGCATTTCCCAGCAAAGGTAGACCAGAGCCCCTCCACCTGCTTGCCACACTGGGAGGACATGGGCCAATACTGATCTGAAGATGACAGAGCTGCACTAGCTCAGTACTGACAGGCTCAAGCTCTGAGGAAGGCTTACTGGTTTGGACATAGCGATGTGTTACTATGGCTTTATGGCTTCTGGATCAGAGCTGGCCTCAGTTTCTTCTGGGGCACAGAGAGACGCTGCCCTAGAGAAGCTTTATATGCCAAACAGGGCTGTGCAGAAGTCTCACTGGCTATAACAGGCCCAAAATGCTTGGAAGAGGTGGACTTCCGCTTTTCCACATCATCTTTTCCCGACTACCCAATATTTTCAGAGAAGCTGTGCCAATTCATTTATTACAGTCGGTGCACCATTTTGTAGTGAAGTATGAAGCAGCATTATTAAAAGATGTATTTTAGGATGTTCAGTCTATTGTTTTTAAGCATCCTCTGGAGATGCAAAAACATGGCTAGAAAAATTAATTTGATGTGCTGCCCCATTTCAACACTGGAGTTTTGCCTTGCATGTTAATGTGTATGTTTTCATGCCTCAGCTACACTAACTGTACTCCTTTCCTGTTTCTATTTATTTTGGAAGCAATATATGTTTACTAAATCAGTTGAAAAGTGTTAATGATCAGTTCACAGAATACTAATGTGGATTCAAATTACTTTCACATGAATCAAGACAAATTAAAAAATACTATTTGATCATAAATGGCTTCAAATCCATGTCACAAATATTCTAGTATCTTGAAATAAAGATTCCTTTTTTCATTTTGTTAATATCTCAATAGATAGTTAAGTTGATCAAAAAGGTGTGGGAACAAGAACACGTGATTTATCTCTGGTTCACGTAACAGAGAAGAATGAAATAAACCCTCTATATGTGTGTGTGTATGTGTGGCAAGTGGGGGTGGCTATCAAAACCAGTTGCACCACAAGCAATGTCTCTTCCATGTGCCTGAAAAGGAAGAAGAAGACATGTAAGTGCAAGCAAAAAAGTTGTGACACGGGTACAGCCAGCCCTGACTTGTAGCATATGATTCAGCCCTGAGAAATAGATGTGAAACCTGAAGACTGGTAACCTACATGGACGCCGGGTCAAAATGTTTCCAACAGAAATTTTTATTGCTCCCTAGAAAATTCACTGAAATTGAAGCATACTCTAAAGATGAACTGATTTCAGTGACACTTCAGCTTGATCCTGTCTTGATCTGAAACAAAGCTGTGTTTCAGAACTGCCTTTCAAAGTATGTAATATTCTAAAGGTAGGAACTTCCAAGTGATGAAATTCCTGCAGATTTTAGTAGAGAAGAGTAGCCCAATTCAGTGCCCTGCACTGGGGAAAGGCAGACAACTCAGCTGTTACAGCACACAGCTGTTTGGGAGCAGTGCGCTAGCTAAGAGCGGATGCCATACGCGCCGGCCATACCAACATACAGGTGACAAAGAACATAACCTCTAGCAAACCAGGCTTCAGTAGTTCTGCAGCTCATAGAAAGGTTTTTTTTTTCCCATCTGTTAAAATCTGTCCTTTCCAGGCTCCCAGATATTGTAAGTTAACTTCTTAGTGCTTTATCATACAGGAATATACATATGTTACACCAGCAAAACACTGCTTACGTGGATGCATCATGATAATATGAATGGCGACTTTGCTGGGCGAGTCAAACTAGTGTCACTGAGCAAATCAATACTGGAGGGTAAAAGCAGTTTTGCTACGAAAATTGAGCCCACTCTGGGGCACTTGCTAGATCCCAGTGCGGTGAAGCTGCGCAGGCAGAGCAGCCTGTAGTGCAGACCAGTATCGGACACAATGTTCTCTGCTTTCTCCTTTCTCCCAGTAGAAAGCAAATAGCTTACAGCAATAATGCTCATCATTACATCTGCCTCGCAAGCTGACACATGAGGAGCTAGTGGACACTAAGAACTTAGCTCTCTGTTTACCTTTTCCTTACACATCAAGAAACAAGTGTGGGCACAACATTTCCACAACCACAGCTGCCCTGAATTGTGGTTTAGGAATGTAATGCAGGATGTGAGGCCAGGTTCGCCTCCTCCACTACCGCTTGGCAGAGTCCAGGTAGAACATTCAGCTGTTCCTTTACTCTTTATTTTTTATACAGAAATGTAATCTATCTTGGATATTTCATTCATGACAATTAAGACTCATCTAGGAAACTATCAGCAGGAATTGCCTCTCCAACCTACTCTATTTCATTCAAGACAATTTTATCTAACCAATTTTTAACAAATTTAAAACATTGCCCATATCTACTCTAGCTATGAGGCACTGGTAATCAAGTCAAGCACCATTGACTATGAGAATAGTGAACTGTAGAAAATGACTTCTCAGCATTATGTAGTGTCACAGCAAAATTTAAATAACACGTTCATTATTCAAGGTCTCATAATTTGTACATATAGAAATAGATACAGGGAGCTGAAAGAGGCTTTCAAGCTTTCAACAGTTAAATAAATAAGTGACCTGTATCATTACAAGTGTACTGTATGTTCTCTAAACAGCTGATAGGTTGTTGGAAAGTCCTTCCAAGATTAAATCCAATAATATAAAGTGCTAATTTTGGATGAGAGATGCATATACAGTAGTGACGGCTATTGCATATTGACACTGCTTTTAAACGAATGAACAGAAGGTTTGAGAGAAACTGTGCTTTCTGGGTAGGAATCTCAGACATTTTTATTATGCTGCTGTACAAAAGGGGTTTTACAATTGTGATTACTGAAATCCAATATTAAAATCATGCTCTTTTCTATAATTTTAGTAGATGTCAGTACTGGTTTCTGTGCAAGGTGGAATTTATTACAGAAGTTGTTATCGTGATTTTCATATGCTTTTAGAAGATTTCAGAGTGAAATTGTTGCAATCACATTCTATCTGACATTTCTGGTAGAAGCATAGTTGAAGCAGGGTATTCTACCTTTTCTTTTTTTTTTCAGTACTCAAACCCAGTCCCATATAGTTTCCTGTAATTCTGTAATGTCATCTTAGATACATGTGAGTTACAAAATATAAACATGACATAACTGTTTATATATACATAAAATGTATAGATACAATAACGTGAGCTGTTTATAATTTTTTAGGAAATTTATCAATTTAATATTTGCTTGTGTATTTTGTAAAAGGCCAATAAATTTAGCAAAACCTATTTAACAAAGACAAACCAAAAGACCAACAGACAAAGAAAACCACAAAAGAAGACAACCAACCAAATTTTACCCATCAATTGTTGCAAAAGCAAAAGAATCTCAGAAGTATTTCCTTCACATGATATCTGCCTGCTTGGGACCTGTTATCTGCCTCTGCTGAATTTAAATTGTGAGCGAGACATGAATTAATGCCATGCTGTTAAGTATCTCAGCAGAAAACATTTTCCTGTGTCTCTAGATGGAGCCAGGGCAGACAGCTGTATTCCCTTCCTTACTGAGGAACAGACGAGAAACACTGTCCTCTTCTGACTGGCACTGGAGCAAATCTTTCAGAAGCCTGGTATTTCTGGAGCATTTACGAGCTTATTATTCACCCACTGTTGACCTCACAACACTGCCTTCCCAAAGGAAAACACATTTTCCTTCCTCTCAGGACACACAGGGAGGCCCATGTTGTTCTCTTTCTGGGTAGTCCCGCCCAGACACCCCTTTACGGCTGAGGCAGGGATTGAAGGTATTCTTGAAGCCTTGTAAATCTTTACTTTGCCATTTGCCATCTTCATTGATATGCCAAGCTTTTCCCTTGGTCTCTCAGCCTCAGACATGATTATACAGCCTGCCTACCTCACTACCTGTGTTTCAACAGATTCTTACTCCTACTGCCTCATCCAGCCTATACAGCAGGCAGCCAGCTGTGCCTGATGTGATCGTATTCCCTTCTGAATCTCTCCACTGACTTCTCCTAGCTTCCTTCCTGTCCTCTATTCCACCATACCACATCCCAATTTGCTCTATAATCTCACCTTGGCCTTATTATCATGCCATGTCCTGTATCAAAAGCATCTTCTCTTTCTTAATACTTCCCAGTGTTGCCAAGATAGTGAAGCTTTAATCCAGTCTTTAGGCATTTCTACCACTTGTTCATGGCAACCCTCCACATAGAATTTCTTTTCCATGCTGACTACTTCTCCATACACAATCCTTCCTGAATCTTAGTTCATGACTAAGGGGCAGATATTTCATATTTACCAAAGGGCAAGAGCACACATGAATGGTCACTGGTGATCTGTCAGCCCCTACTCCGGCAGGTCTTGCAGCATCTTGTTATACGTAGCCACGTCTTACTTCAGTATCCTGTATCCTCCCCTGGGTTCTCCTGCTGCAACCCAGCTGCACGCTCAGATGCTGTACACCCTGATTTCCTCTGGTAGAAAAACTAGCTCTGTGTGTACGGAAGATGCTACTACAGATCCACAAAGTCCCACAGCCTGGATGGTCAGGAGATGACAATTACAGGCACGCTGTGGAAAACACTTTCCCTACAGGGCACCAACAATCTTTGTACTTAGCGCTGGTATAAACTGGCTTTACCGAGGTCAGCTGAAACGCATGAAGTTGCAGTGGATTTGGCTTTGCATTATCTGGCTAATAAAAAAAGATCACCAGGCCACGTCATTCATTTAGTGAGCATACCCTATGTTCCTGTGCCTCCTCTGCTGTCTGTGCTGCTCTTTTGGAGAGCTAGCTATGCACATGAACATGTCCCCACAGGTCACTCCAAAATCCATCCTTGCCCCGTATCCTGTCTTTGGGCTAGTAGCAGGAGATTCTCAGAGGACAAGAATAAGAAACAGGACAAATCAGAAATCCCTGTGCATACTCTCTCAGCTTCCAGCAATCAGCTGCTTAGAGGACTTTACGAACTAGAGCTTGCCACAATACCATCATGTTAATAGTCCCCCATGGACCTATCATCAGTAATATATCTTATTTTTTTGAACTTGTAACATCCTGTGGAATGAGTTCCACAAAATAATTATGCCCTGCATGACAAAAGTTTGCTTTAAATTCCCTGTGTGGTTATAACATTGGAACACCCTCCAGTCCTGTATTGTCAGAAACGATGCATTAGTCACTCCCTAATCACTTTCTCCATGACACTCATTATTGTGCACATCGCTGCCTTTTTCCCCTAACTTTTTCCACTTAGTGGATCCTATGAAAGGTCTACAGGATTTAAGTCTCTCCCTGTTCTCTTTCCCTGTACCTTTCCTAGTTCTATCCCTTTGAAACACAGCAATCAACCAAATACAAGATTGTAGATGAGGGCACATTAGAAATGTGCGTGGCATGGATTTTAACAGTCTGATTTGACTGGCCTTTCTCGTGACTAAATTGTACTTAGCAAGTTTGGCCGCCAGCAGGACAAAAATCAAAATAACAATTAAAATAGTATTGGCTAGGAAACAGTAGTAATAATAAACAGACTGGTTTCTCAAAGAACAACGTGAAACAAAACAATAAAATAATGAGGTGGACTAAAAAGTAATCACAAGATAATTTCCAAAACTAAATAGTCAGGTCTTTTCCCCAATATCTAGTGAAAGCTTCTTTGCTCTGGGAAGAAACTCTCAAAGTTTACCACTTCAGGGGAATGAAAGATAAAGGGAAATGCAGAGTTGACTCTCGAGGTCTCTGCGATAGAGCAGACAATTGCATCTGCTCTGCTACTGACCCCTCGAACAGGGCTTCAGAAAATCCATGCATTTAAGAAACACTACATGACAGCTTATTACTTGCTAGAACTGTCACTTATCTCTGGCTGCAAGTGACTCAGCTGAACAAATATCGTCTCATGCATTATCATGTGTCTGTTAGCAACAAGATTGCTTTTCTTATGCATGGTCAGCACAACACTTTTTCTCTTCCAAAGGAAAAAAAAACAAGGTCCATTTAGGTTGAAGAGCTCAGTATTTTAATAACACACTTTGAGAGGCAGCTGCACCTCTGGCTGCTCTCAGAGCACGTATATCAGCAGTTGGGCTCCTCAGCATTGCTTGCTTTGTGCCGTCAGACTCTTGCCATTCCTAATTCACAGCAGAATGGAGGCACCTCCTCACTCGGACAAAGCACGTTTGCAGTCACGGTTAGCTAATGGGAGACCAAATCCTAGCAAGGATGTGACAATCTGCAACTGGTTCAGTCCCTTCACAAGTTGAGTCTCAGACAGCCTACGTGACCACTGCAAACCGCCTTGGCCTCATTACAGCTTTCTCTTACTTGCTCCTTTTCCCTAGTGAAACAAAACTTTCACATTCAAAAAATGGCTTTTATACAGCAGCCAGTAACCCATTTAACAGCCAGTAATTGAGGCTACTTCACTGGGATCTGGAATTGCCTTCTTCAAACTACTCTTAAGAATGAGTACATTTAACGACCTACAGAACTAAGCAACCAGCGTCTTGTCTGGTGCGCAGACTCTGTGCAGGTGACAGAGATCCAGACAAGCTGTCAATAATTATGCAGGAACATCCTCCCACATATCATGCCCGGCATAACTGAAAGCAGTGCTGTTTTCTTTGATCTTGTAAGTCAGTGGATATTTGGACATTCTTCAAGGAAACAGTAATGTGCCAAGTCTCCTCTGTTATCGTTAAGAAAACTTTAAACAGGTTAGGCAGGCATCTCTTGTTCTGCTAGCTTTACTAATCTAAAAGTTTGTTTGTTAATTGACAGGTAGTTATCACAAATTCCACGAAATATGTGTGTGAAAATAACTTCTTTCCCTATGCTTCTGAATAGAGATTGAAAAATGGAGTGTGCTGTTACTCATTTGTTACTGAATAAGTGTTCCAAATTTCTTCTCAAGCAATAAAGAGCTTGCATCTAACCCCAGCGAACGTCCACCCCTCTGGGTGCATTTTGAGATGCAAACCCCAAGCATTGCCGTTTCCTAAGGACAAACCCTCCTCTGCCATAGCTGCAAACCTGGCTGGACTCCAGGACCCTCCTGCCATCTGGGCTAGCTCAAATTCATGTTACGGGTCCAAGCTGAGAACTAAGACTCCTTATCTATAGAAAGCATCCCGCCCGAGCCTTTCGACCCTCACACACTCTTTCCTTATTTCCTGCTCTCACCTTTAGTTGTTTTTGCAATAGAAGTGATGCTGATTCAAAGGATGAGTCCTCAGGCCAGCGGGAGGACACTAATGCACATCACTAGTGCAAGACTGGCAACCCGGCTTAGCAAGCCAAGACTGGCAAGCCAGTTTCTTGATGGGACAAAGACTACCTCATACCGCTTGTTCGGAAGGCCAAGATACTAAATTCGAATGGTGGCATTTGCACTTACTCTTCCCAGACACAACCAGACATGGTGTGAGGTGATGGAAGATGAAGTCTCTTCTCTGGTGGGAATTTTTAAGAGACTTTTCTGGGATCCGTTCACAGGATATGGCCATGAGAGAAACCGAAGAAAGACTGTGTAAACCAGTCTTGATTCTGGCTTGTGGCATGGGACACACAGTGATGCAGAGAACAAGAAGGAAAACATTCTGGGCTAAGATCACCCTTTGGAGAAATTATCATGGGTTGTGATCAAAAAAATGCTGAAAAATGATAGCATAATGTCTACTCAGTATTTGGGAAGCATGTTTTTTGAAACCAGCCTGACATAATTTCTTTATTTGTAAAAAAATGTGGTTGCCAAAAGTAATTGCATTTACATCTTAAATTCACATTTTTCTAAAGTGTTTGCACTACATTCTGTTAAAAACAACACAAGTCAAAATGTGTAATACAGTCAAACCTATTAAAAACTGACTAAAGCACTGTTATTGGTAACCACATCTGAATAGGGATGCATCTAGTAATATTTCCAATGTTACTATTACTTTTTTTAAACCCCATTTTGACTTACACTCGGAACAGGAGTTGGTGCAAATATGTTTATCTGTCTAGGAGAGACAAAACTTCAAATATTTTAAACTGGCTACTTTAAAGGTATGCAAAGAAAAAAATTGGTCATATCACCTTTGGAGATATAAGGACTGGTCAGTTACAATATGCTATTTGAATCAGCTTGTAAAAAGAAATACTATTTTCAAAAAGGTTTTAATGCAGGCAGACATAAAGTCAGATATGTCAAAAGAGAGAATGTAGGTCACACTAACAGCGCAGAATACCATATCCTGAAATGCAGTGACACTGAAAAGGACTTCAGAAAATCAATTTACCATGAATTCCCTATGCAATCTATGGCGAAGTTTAATGCAATACTTGCATGATTATGCAGGAGACGATGATATTACAGGTATGTATCACTGATGGGACCAGCATTGCTATGTCCAGTCCTGGTATCCAATTTTCAAACAATGACGATTCTGGAATATTGCAAGCAAATCAAGAATGAGTCACTAAATTATTTGAAATTGTGGAAGCCTTACCTGTGCATAACAAACTGCAGCCAGCCACCCCAAAAAAGGCAGCGATAGCTCATCACAGTGCCAGGGAAGTGCTGGGAAATCCTGACACCAGTGGATTTTCAACTAGGGAGCAAAGCCAAAAGAGCAATTAACGATTAGAAAGAGAAGGGAGACAAACGCAGGTTGGAAAAAAATGTGTCTGTTCTTCTAACAAGTAAAGTAAGTATTAGGTTAAAATGAACTGCTGGAGAGCAGGAGACGTAATAAGCTGATGTCATTCCAGTAAGAATGAGCGACTTTACAAAAGATACACTGCAGCTCATCTGGGACCTAGGGGTTGAAACCACATGGCTGGCATGATGCAAGAAACAACACTAGATGTTCTTAATATCCATAAAGCCAAAAATCATAATACAGTCACTAGAATATGGATATTTTGACATAAAGAAGAAGCAGAAGTCAGGGGAAAAGAAATGTTCATGTTTACATGGTAAGCTGTTTATGTTTACATGGTAAGCTGTTAGCTTTCAAAACAGAAAAACCTACATGAGCTGAAACCGACACAAAAATACACATGCTACTGCCTTAAACAATGCAGTACAGAAACCAGCTCCCTGAAAAAATTTCACAAGCAAGCAGTCAAAATTAAAAAAAAAAAAAGTAATTCTTTCATATGTGCACACAGAGGCACATAGTCAAGAAGCAGGAGGACTGAAGGGGAGCAAATGAACTTTTAAGGATGCTGCGTTCAAAGATCCCAAATATTTTATTTACGTGTGTACTCAAGAATTATTTTAAGATGTCATTTCAGCACTTCTATTCTCCCATGTAAGAAAAACAAATCAGTATTAAAGACTGTTTTCAAGGCAGACAGTGCTGCAACATTTGTGTTTGGAAGCAACAGATCTCCAGAACTGGCTTGTGTGCATGCAAATATTTCCAAGTAAGTGTCAGAGGAACTAATTCAAAAACCCTGCATCCTTGCTCATTACCATCAGCTGCTGGAGAGCTGGAAGCTGCTGTATGAGTACTATGTTTAAAAAACTTGTTGAGCTAGCCTTGAGAATTGCAGCCTACTAAACCTTACTCTACCATCAGAAAAACAAAACTCTTAAAATGAAAATAAAGTATGAAAAGAACGAGATTATCATTACATAAAAGAGAGAAAATAGTGCAGAGTCTTTTAAAATAAAACTGCCTCAAGTGCAAGCATATTTGATTAATCCACCGCTTTTTCTAAAAACAGGCGATAGCCTTCATCACAAAAAGCGACAAAGGGAACAAAACCAACTTGGGAAGTAAAAATCACCAAAGAAGAGGAAGAAGAAAAGGCTTTCAGCTGCTTTGACAATGAGGTGACTCAAAGAACTGTGTTAGGTACAGCCTCGTTTAATATGTTAGCAAACAGGAGAAGCAGCTTCAAAATCCAGCCAATAACATTGGAATTCGATACGATTATTGAGACTTGTTCAATATTATGAGAATATTACGAACCACTTCAGAAGGACCTAATAAACTAAACAGGCAGAGAGATGCCAAATGAAGGTCACTGGAGAGAGGCGCATGTGAATGCGTGTTAGAAAGAATCACTCCCGTGCATCTGTGCTAAAAGGCCCACACTGACACCGCCTTGGAGCACACACAAAACCACGCTTGTGGGTACTGCTGTTGACGTTGCTGGAAGAGCTCCGGCAGGAAAACAAAATGCCTGCCTGGATCAGGCCCTACGCTGAATTTCTGACCGTTGTTGGGGGAGGTGGAACGGAGTGAAACCGTGGGCAGCTGGCAGAAAATCTGTCCATGTGCAAGAACAGGCAAAGAAATAAAGCAAAACAAAACATGTTCCTTCTGCTGCACCATAAACAACTCGACCACAACAAGAAAGGCTAGGTACAGACTAAACTAGGAAATAGTGAGGCCATTACAATTGCATTTTGTAAAGGAGCGATCTGGCCTTTTTGCTCAGCATAGCCCAAGGAACTGCAGATATGAAATGGGTCCCAGAAGAGGCCACAGAAATGATCAGCTCGCTGAAGAGAGAGTAGAGGGAGGCTCAGCCCCGGTGACGCGTCCGTCCGCTCCCTGCAAGAGCCAGGCTGGCATTGGGAGGCTCTGGTAAGAAGCTGTAGCGAATTACCCTGGGGAACTACCCCCGGGACCCAGGGGAGGGTCAGAGGAGAGACTTGGTGGAGTCCCGTCTCCCTGCAGCGCACTCCCAGCCCCTGCGGAGAGGGCTAACCCCAGGGAGGCTGCGAGCCGTCCCGGCCACAGAACCGGCATCGGGGCCCCACAGCTCAGGAGGCCCGGCCGACACAGGTACCTCCATCCCCGTGCCCGAGAAAGACCTGCCGGCACAAGAGCTTCGGAAGCCCTCTTCAGGATAAGCATCAAATGCCTTAAGCACCCCCGTAAACATATCCAAGCTCCAGAGATGCCGGAATGATACGGGCTTCATTTATGTGACAACGGGGGCTTCATGCGGGCTTGGGCACCTGACTGCGTAGTAAGTTTTAAGACTAAACAAAAAGCGACTGTCTTCATAGTGGAAAAAATAACATTTTATTAGATATTAGTGACAAAACGCGAATTGTTCAGTATTTTCTAGCATAACAAGCAGATACAGAACTGAATAAGAAAATCTCTGGGTGTTTTACTTTATGCTTTCATGTATTGTGCACTGAGCTTGCCTAAGAGCTAAACAGCATCTGATTTGTGCCTGACAATAAATAGAAAAAGGATTGCCAATTAAGAATGTGGGGCATCTATTTTTAACGCAACGTTTTCGAACTGGGGGCTGCCTACGAGAGAAAGGCAGTGCCATCTGTTGGGGAGAACCGGCGGGTTCAGCCAACGGGTTCAGCTTCGCCCGCCCCGCAACAGCAGCCCGCTCCACAAGCCGGGTCTGACGCAGGGTAAACTCTGGCTGGTCGACAGAGAGGAGAGGGAAACCAATCTAGATGGATTCAGCACCTACTAGCCAGCAGCTATTCGATGTATTGAATACCTTCGCGCTCTTTCCCAGCAGCGGTTTCAGCTCCATGGTGGCCGGACGCCGGGCACAGGAGCGAGGAGGGCAGGAGAAGCCACGGTGGGGTAAATCCAAGCGACTTCGGCCGCGACAGCGGCAACAGAAATTTTCTTTCCTTGACGCTTCATGAGTCAGCACTTCTGATGTCAAGACTTTACACTCAAATCGAAACAAGCAGCAGCCCTGTGTGGGAGGAAGACAAATCTGAGCTCCACAAAGGGATAAGCTGGCATGCTCAGGTGGTCTGCCAATAATTGGGGCTTGCGTAATTTTTACTCAGCATTTGCAGACTGTTAGTGATTTTGCTTTAAATATGCAGCAGTAAAATGGTTGTAGGCAAATACAGGTTTTGATAGTTGCACTGAGTTCGAAAGCCAATGTATTTAACATTTAAATATGCTGCATGCACCTTATGAATTATTTACTTCCACCAGCCTTTCTGGAGATGTACGTATATTCTCACACCCCCACATGCATAGCGGCACAACCACATGTATGTGTATCAGCTGAGTCTTTCAGCTAATCATGTTTTTCTGTGGCTATTTAGCACGTTGCTACTTTCATTTACTGGTCAGGGTAGGCCAGTGGATATCAAATATGGACCTTTTTTTGCCCGGTGAGGGCCTGACACATCGGCTAGAGTCACGTTGATGGTTATTCAACAGAACTGCAGTAGCCGCTATTTTTGCTCCATTCCCACAGCAGCAATAAAACAGTAGCACAAAACAGAAAGTGACACACCAGATACACTGAACAGCAGCTGCCCTTAGAATCCAAGCAGCCCCCCTGGACTGATTTGCCATTCACAAATGGCTACTTTTTTTTTCTTTTTTTTTTTTTTTTTTTT
>Ga0065711_1028008_pt1 | contig 44336 bp, 21 predicted proteins | sample Hoacrofraction12_FD_59098 | JGI IMG/M metagenome (GOLD analysis project Ga0065711, IMG submission 59098) | Hoatzin crop microbial communities from Cojedes, Venezuela - Epithelial fraction 12 v2 (version 2) | ecosystem: Host-associated > Birds > Digestive system > Esophagus > Crop | place... | reverse complement strand
AACTAAAAGAGGGCAGATTTAGATGAGATATGAGGAAGAAATTCTTCCCCATGAGGGTGGTGAGGCCCTGGCCCAGGCTGCCCAGAGAAGCTGTGGCTGCCCCCTCCTTGGCAGGGTTCAAGGCCAGGTTGGATGGAGTTCTGAGCACCCTGGGCTGGTGGAAGATGTCCCTGCTCATGGCAGGGGGCTTGGAACCAGATGATCTTTAAGGTTCCTTCCAACCCAAACCATTCTATGATTCTATGTTGTTCATGTTGTTGATGTACGATGGAAGGCAAACCCAAACAGGGCCAGAGGCGAGAGTGTAAAACGAGCATCCCAAGTAGATAAAACCAGAGAGGCTCACCAGAACACGCACGTCATCACTCCTGCCAGGAGAAAACTCTTCAATAGCTCTGGCCTGGGTGACCACACGTAGAAGTGACTAAGCTTTCCCCTAAATGAAGAACAAAAAGACATTCAGTCATTTCTCGGTTTGATCCTTGCCCTCTTTAGAACAGGGCGCCTGGTAACGAACCCCTCCTGTTTCCCTTGCTCTCCTGGGAGATCCGGGACTTACATTTAGTACAAACAAACAAAAATCTTATTTCTACAAATTATTTTAATATTTTCTAACTGGGACAAAGAGGACAGCAGGAAGCAGAAAAACATCTCTTCCCCACTCCTTTGGGAAAAGGGAAACGACATCTGCATTTTCTCGGGTGACAACGAACACATGCTCTGAGCAAACCCCTCCCCAGCCCGGCTCTGCCCGCAGCTACCTGTCGAGTCTGCTGTCTTTTTGCTGAAAGGCTGGGAGAGCCGGGGCTGTTCACCCTGGAGCAGAGCAGGCTGTGGGGAGACCTCGGAGCAGCTGCCAGCACCTGGAGGGGCGGATGAGCAAGATGGGGACAAACCTTTTAGCAGGGCCTGTTGCGACAGGACAAGGGGTAACAGCTTTAAGCTAGAAGAGGGAAGATTTAGACTGGATATGAGGAAGAAATGTTTTAGATGTCACATCTTCATGCCCCACCCGTGGCATGTTCACTGGCACTGCAGCAACGGTCTGGCTCAGCAACCTTCTGTTCTCTCCGCAAGGCAGCTCAATAAAATAGCCAGCCCCGTGCTCAGAGGAACGGGGAACTTCCGATTTCTTCCCTCCCACAACGCCAAACCTCATTACTCATCGTTTAAATGCTGCGGGCACTATGGGATAGGAAGAAGCTTCGACTATCTGTACAAAACTTAATGTGCAAGAACCTGATAAGGACCTCGGCAGGTACCGTAACAGAACTATTATTAAAGTACTAATTGCTTCCAAACCCACATTTGAGCTACAGGCAACCGCAGACCTGTCGCTGCCCACAATGTTTGAGTCACAGCTGGGAGAAGCAGTTATTGAGAGAGGAAGTAAGGTACGGCAACAGGAGCCGCCAGCCATACGAGACCTAGAAGATACTCCAAGAGTAAGAGGAATCAGAGGCTGACAACAAATGGTCTAGCTGGGATGCTGCCTGACCACATCCACACAAGCATCAGAACCTACAAAAGAAAAGCAGTCATGGTATACACCCGAGAAGCAGCAGAGACACGGTAGCAGAATACAAGCTGAAGAAGACCAAGAAAACAGGTCCTGTTTGCTCATAACCTCTTCACAGTATTCAACAAACTTGGCAAAAAAGAATTGGAAAAAAAAAAATCTACTTTTCAAGCCATCTCTGCAACAGCAGTGGGAGCTTCTCTCAGAAGGGCAGACCAGATGGCCAGGACACGCTAACTGCTTCAGCTACCCAATTTCACATATGCCGACAGAAGCCAGAGCCCAGACTAAACAGACTTCGACTTATTTTACGAACATTTTCTCCTTACTCACATGAAACAAAATCCGAAGCCTTTACTTCAGACGTTGCAGATCACCTCCATCGGAACTCTGGGCAGAGGTGCGTTTGCTTTCTCCCCACCTGAGCACGGTAGGCGTGACCCCAGTAACAGGGGCAAACTACCAGGGAATCCAGATGAAGCCACCCGGTTGGGCAAGGCTGCTTCTGTTCCCTTCTCCACCACTCAGCAGACAGAGCCTTGGCAGTGAGACAGAGCAGCCTGAACTTCCAACCCGCTGATTTGAACCCAGCTGAGGTTGGTAACAACTGGAACCCACCTCTCCCGACAGCCGCGAGCAGGCCCACGCTGGCTGGCTTCAGCACAGATCCTTGCAGGTAACGACAGACAAAACCATCGCCGCTGTCTCGCGCTGCGGCCACCCCCAAGGCCGGCTTTCTGGGAGGCTCAGCCTGAAGAAGAGTTCACTGCTATTAAACATCCTGGATGATAAAAAGCTTGTTCATAAGTACTGTCTTCATGGTACAAATGCTTTTGTTGTAGTGTTCTTATTTACCGGTATTTACGAAAAAAATCTCCAACGTGCAAAACCAGTTGCGTATCTGGAGAACACCACGAGATCTGAAGCACCCCAGTGTCGCTTGGGCAGCTACTCCATTACTGAATGTTTAAAAGAGATATTTCATGATTCGTATGCACGGGAAGTTTAAATATTTACAGATTATTTCTGTGCTTCAGACACCTCCTTTTGAAGAGGTCTGCACACTGTGTACTCAAGTCTAGGGCTTTCTGGCTCCCCATTCACGCCAACACACATCTGCCCCAGCCAACAGAACACAGCATGAACATACTATGAACAGAGATTTTCACGTCCCTCGGAGATGCAACTCATTTGAACAGCTCTGCTCTGCCTCTGCTTGACCATCTGCACAACAGGAGAAGCAGTCAGAGAGCACCTACAGTGGTGAGGTACGCAACGGAATATTAAATTTTTTTTAAACGAGAAAGCCCATTGAAACATCCAACTATCACCTCTGCAGAAAAGAAGGAAAGAAAAAAAACCACCCAAACCCCACACCCAACAGAGAGGACCAGAACCACCCAAACGCTGTGGCAGCTCTGGGAGGCCCCGATGCCGCGGGGGTACCTTGCGCACACAGCAGAAGTAGTAGCAGAGAGATGGGCAACACCATTTATATTCTTCATAAGTTGCACCTCCCTTGGAAATTTCCCTAGATAATTTTAATAAAACACTGTGCTGAACTAGTGTTTACTGCCTTACCAATGCTTCTATAAACATCTCCAGACAAGTGTGCACTTCCACTAGCAGAAGTTAGTTCAGCCACTGCAGTCCAAAAGCAGAGCCCAATCCAGAAACTCTGTATCAAAAAAAAAAAAAAAGTCAGGAAAGCCATATCATACCAACAGCTGCTCAGGCTGGTTGGGGTAGAAGTCGCAAAAGGAAGCTCTGCAGGGAAAAACAGCAGTCTTGTAGAGATGGGCAGCTTCCAGCCCAAGCCATTCCACATTCACCGGGACAGGGCTTGTGCAGACGTTGTCAAACCGCACGCCCAGGCAGACCCTCCCTGGCCAAGCCGGCAGCCCGCTTGCGGCCGTAGCTGCTGGCCGCTTCCCTCCCACAACCACCACAACCAGATTCCCTCTGTCAGAAACAAACTGCATTTCAGAATTCAAAACTCCTTTTTCCTCTTGATGATCGACCTGAAACTAGAAAGTATGCACTGAAAGTCTGAAGTGCAAACACAGCATCACGACTTGCTAATGCAGGGCTGGAAGCAAAAGGGCTGGCAACAGAAAGGGGAAGGCTCCATCCTACCAGAGATTTCTTAGAGGAATGGGGGATAGGGGAACAAAAGCCAGATGGCTCCCATGCTCCACATCCACAATCGAAAAAGCGAGGTAAAAGGAAATCTACGGGGTGAAATCCCTCAGAAAGGAAAGGCGACGGCACGTGGCATTGAGCTCACCCGGGAAGTTACGCTGTTTGCAGAAGTCCACCACACTACTGTAGCAAGACGCTCAAAGGTACAGAGAATTTAGGAACTGAAAGTAAAGTTCCAACAAGACACGAAGTTCACAGTTACTGTATGTCACATCACATGTGAAATGTCGACCTCCGGGTAACAGCAGAAAAGTCATCCACAAACCTAACATGGCAGAATCAGAGGAGGAGCAGGTAGCTGAAGGAGAGGAAGAGCAACAGAACAAGATTCTAACCCCTCCCTCACCAAGATAAAAAAAGCATCAACCCATCAGCGGGGGGAGCTGGGAGAAACTTTGCCTTTGGATCCTCAGAAAGACACTTCCCCAGATACTCTCTACATTTCTCAGGGGAAAGCAGACGTCATGCTCGTTTAACAAAATGCGTACCTAAGTCTTAACAACCACCAATGGCAACAACCCCTCACTGATCCGTCAGGCAAGAAAAATACAGGTGTCAGTGTCCGTTTAAAGCTTTTATTAAAAAAGCCTGAGAATTCACAAGTCTACAAGGAAACACAAGCCAGCTTGCACCAACCAGCCTCAGCACTGATAGCGTGCGGCTCTCGAAGGGAGCACAGACAGCACCGATAAAAGTTATCAGAGGTCAGTGTGCTGCTCCCCATCAGCAGTAAGCTCAGCATGCTTCATGACCTACTACTTTTATTTTCCTTGATTGCTCTTCAGAACTATTAACCAAAATAGCCCTGGCTTAGTCTTTCGGGAAGATAATCTTTGTCTTCCAGGAACAGGAAAGAAGTCTCCACCCAAAAGTATCTTAAAAAAAAAAAAAAATCCCTGAGACCATGAGTTCCAGAAGGTCTGCTTAAATTAGTGTGGGCAAAAAAATATTGCAGGTATAACGTAACATTTTTGTTATAACAAACTGTTTTCTCTGCAAGCAAGCAATTCAAAGGCTCTTCAGCATTTTGTGGCCTGAAGTCAGCCAAGGAAAGCTTGCTCAGCCTTGCACACCTCCTCCTCTGCTCGTACAGCAGCTCTTCATTTGGGGTGCTTAGTGCTCTTGCTCCAAGAGCCAGATGCTCTCGCCTTTTACAGTCAGATTAGCGTAGTTTAGGAACAGTTTGTCCAATTACATGTGAGCCTTCACCACTAACAAAAACAAGGACAAATGCACTCTGCAGGAGATGCTAGTAACTAGTTATTCAGCAAGCCTTCCACTGAAATTATGGGAAAGCGCTAAGTTTCATTACAAACTTGAACAATTTTCACATTCTTTGGGACTTAGAGGAGGTTTATTGCTCAGCCTGTGATCTAGTATTAAACTCCAGGGCTAGCACTTTTTGAACTCTAACACTGGAACTGTATAGTTCAGTTACCTCTGAAATATTTACTTGGACCAAAATAAAAAGTTAGCCTTTCCTCACGTTTTTCTATAAGAAAAATGAAACAGACCACTTCCAACGTGGTAACAAACTGTCCAACTCCAGAGGGTAAATAACCCACACCTACAGCCAGGCTCCTCTCACAGCAATCTGATCACCGAAACACAGCTTCCACATTGCAGACACCGCTGAAGAGATCAGGTCTAAGCTGTTGACTCAAGCTCCTCACGGAGTATTTTAGACAGGAGGGCGTAGTACATAGCTCCTGGGTTCAAACAAACAGCCAGATGGTTCTTCACCAGCATCTGCGTTACTTCTCCACGGCGCGGAGGGGGAGCTCACGCCAAGTGTTTTAAAAACAGGATCTATGGCTGCAGAAGAGCACGGTGCTTTTGCCGTGGCTGTTGTCAGTGCTGGAAACAAAGTTTGGTGCACCAGGAACTTCAATGTATTTCTGCTTCTGCAAGTGGGGCAAGATGCTATTTCAACATGCTTCTGTGTACCATTGTCGATAAATAGGAAGAGTAATTATCTGGTAGCTGCAAAAAAATAGAATTAAAAAATCATGCATCATAATAAACCTGCTCCTCAACTTATTGGGTCTGTCATCATTGATTCATTTTTATTGCCTTGATTAGACTTTTAATTACCATTTCTGAGAGCAAGCATACCTTTAGCATTTTAATCAGAGGTTGATTTGCTGGCTATTTGAAACAATAAGCCAAGTTCTTAAAAATCAGCGTCTTATTGTTCCGTTCTTCATTACTAAAACCTCTACTTTGTTACTAATACCTGAGCGCCTAGTTTGGAGAGGTATTTATTCCTTAAACTAAAGTCATCAGCTTTTGGCCATAACTTGGCCAAGTCATCTTCATTTTGACGTCTGAGTCTCTCCTGTTCTTCCGCTCTGGAAAAGAAAATTGGTTTAAGATATTTGCACTGCGGAGTGCAAAGCCAAGCAACTTTATCTCGTGTACGCAGTTCCATTTTTAATAACTAGAAAAACCTTGTAATGTTTATAGATGAATACTGGATATCAAAGACACTAAGGGATGCGTACGGATTACTCTAATTCAGCGTAAAGAAAGAGAGAGGCTGTTTTCTGCAGTTTCCTTTTATTTAGATCGCAAGACTTCAGCAGCAACACAAACCTTTTGGTTTGCACAGATTACAACACGCTCAGTGAGCTTCTGTAACAACTTTTACTATCTCTTTATTAAACAAGCTTTCACTCCTTAAAGATTACAATACAAAAAGAATCTACTGTCAAAAATGCAAATAAAAGACTGCTCAGCAGTCTTCATAATTAATAGCAGTCTCCTACAAGAGAGTCAATATTTGACCAGAGCGTGGTCGCTCGTTTTCAAGTCAGTGTTAAAGAGAAGCAGGACCAAACCCAGCTCTAAATACACTTCGCTTAAGTGGTTTGCATAAAGACAGTGACAAAGACAGTGACCTGAGCTCTGTAAGGCAACGAGCCTTATTACAGAACATAAACCGTCATTGCGTTAAACAAACCTCCACCCTCACCAAAATGGCAGCACTGCACGCAGAAGACACTTTACCCTAGTCTTTAAGATGAACACGTTTGTCTTGGGCTGCAGAGTACCCTCTCCAATGACAGAGCTTAAACAGAGTGCAAAACGTTGTAAACCCATTCTGTTCAAACTAAGAGATGATTTGGCATTAGTTAAAACTGGTTACAAAGCATAAAATTTAGCCATTTACTGTAGAATCCCCAGCACGCTAGTTTCTTTTCCAAAGAACTACTGTCCAGAGTGACCACCAAACTACACAACACTAATTCTTCAAGTTGACATGATGCTCATCAACTGCTCCCCACTTCTGGATGATATTTGCTATTCAAATTTCTTTTCTGCAAAAAACATTGTAATAAAAGTTACTGAAAATATTGTTCTAAGACACTCTATCCCACAACATACACTAATACAAAGACATCTTTCACAGGAAATGCTGGAAGAGTTAAGCACATCCCGCAGGTGCCAGGCAGACTGAACAGCAGCTCCATCTGGACACAGCACTCCTTTGCTCCTGGGTACGGGGTGGGTTTTGTCACATTTGTATTAAAAACTGGTTGCAATCTTTTGGCTCAAAGATGGTACTCACCACAACCAAGCTAGCACGCTCGTCAGGTCTGGTGCGCTTTTTGTTTCCTTGAGCTTTCCTCACGACTGATGTGTAGTAAGCCCACAAATTAGGACAAGAGTCAAAACCATGCTAAACCTCATCACAAGTCACTTGGCTAGACCTTGCTGATGGGTTTTTTGCTTTTTCTCAAGACTAATTTAAGGGTCATCATACGGACAGTCACACAGCCCAGTTTTAGAGAAGTCCATAAAGTCCATTTGTAAGAGATGGCTTGTTCGCAAAGTATTTATCTGGAACAAACTCACGTATAAGCTGTGAGGTGTATAGTATCTGCAGGTAAAATGCAGTTGCCTACTAAAAAGTAAAGAATTCCAACATTACAGGCAAATGAACTTCAAGATCTGAAGAGACCCACCAAGCTGAATTAGGTCAGAACAGAAAGCATTAAAAAAAAAAAAATTGTGTTGTTCATGTACAAGCAGCTTGAATTCTACAGATGTTGCCCTGAAAGCAGTGACTTGTTGCATATTGAGTTACTCTTTCACGTGATGAACGTTAAACTATGACCAGTCATGAAATGCACAGACTGTGCCCTCGCCAACAGTTCTCAGTCCCAATCTCACCAAATTCAAATCAGAAGAGCAGGACCTCAGATTTCTTAGACTTGTTCTACCCTTCAACAAATTAAACATTTACTTCAAATATATTATTAAAAAAAAAAAAAATTAACCAAGACTTTACGCCCACTGACATTACATTCTCCGATGCAGATACTTTTAATCGTCACAGTACTAATTAGAACTAGGAAAAGGGAACACAGTTTTTGGGTGCTGAGACACTACTAGAAGAAGCGTTTTCAACAAGGTCATCAGGATAGAAACTATGCTGCCCCAGCTCAGTCTGATGGACAGACTTTACATTCTATAGACTTAAAAAGCATAATGTTTCTAGATATTTAAATAGATAACGGAGAGGTTGGAGCAGAAGGGTCTTTTGCTCTCCCTTTAAGGTGACATCTCTTAATGGACGTTGCAATACGACGCTTTCTCTCTCCTCTTCCCCCAGTACACAGCAATTCTTTGAAAGTCGTAAGACTAACCCAGTGTTTGACCCTCTTGTACAACATTCCATATCCACTGAGAGCTTTACCCCTCATTTAGCAAACAAAACAGCAAATAAGCTTCGTACCATGCAGAGGCAATAACCTGGTGCCCTGGAACTCAGGGGATATCCCAAAAGCAGGTGACTGATACCTTCATCTTTGCTCAAACAACACTCTTAAAAAGCAAGAGCACCCGAGTCCAGCTGTTAGCACTACGCACAGCAACGGGGTCTTAACGTGTCACTGCTGTTTTCTCAAGACCAAGGAAGTGGAATTAAGTTACTAATCTGAAGAGCATCACTGTCCTTATGCTCTGTAGAGTACAGCAGGACACACACGCCTCATCTCTGCAGAATGAAATGTGCTTAATTGGATGAACTGTCAAAGTTTGCTTCTTTCAACAACTTCTGCCCAAAGCCCACATCAAGTGCCTCATTTCCTTTTAAAGGAAGTGGATTCCACTGTACTGAAATACCTCTGTCCCATTTTCTTCCTAAAAATTGAAACTTTTCACTGTAATCAGTAACATTCCTGACAGATCTGACCACAAGCTGAGTTTCACATTAGATCTGCAATTTAGACTGAAGACACGGTTTTCAGAGACAAGCTGAATTAAGCCTTCTCAATAAGGCAGCAAGAGGAGCAAGCTGAAGCTGAAGGGGAAGCGACTGGAGTGTAGCTGCTTCCGAAGAGAGCGCTAGTTTTAATGGCACTTAGAACAACTGGTGCATGCGCTACCTGGCACTAAACCCAGGGAATGTTTGCTGCTGACTGGGTCAGGCACACACCACATAAAGAAGCAATACAACTTTTTTTTTTTTTTTTTTAAACACACTTCAGCTCCACTCAGTTGAAAGGCGACTGAAATACAGAAAAATATCAAGGAAGAGTGCCAGGAAAGAACACCTGGTTGATTGCTACTTCCTCTAATTATTCATTCACAGGAGGCAGGAATATGAAATCTTACTACTAACTGGTAAAAAAGAAAGTAACATTTAATACAAATGGCAGACCTGCAAGAGACTGAATTCAGACAGTAACCTGCTTAATTACTTCAGGTTAATAAACATTTCCCAAGGACACTATTCTTTCTTGTTCTTTATACTTACTCTGTTGCAGCTACTTTTTGCAGTTTTTCCCTTTTCTTTGCAGACCAGTTGAGATCACCACCTGCAACAGAAGTAATACGCACTCTGAAATTTTTGAAATTGGTCTTTCTGTATCATATCTTTGATACCGCACCTCACTGTGGAAGTTCTCAGACCATTTGCCAAAAGAAATCCGTGGAGTAATTCTACAAAAGTAGGAACAGGTAAAGAGAAAGAGCAACTTGCTCAATCATCCGCGCAAGCAAAATCAGGATCCAAACTAAGCTCTCAAGTCTGATCCATTTTTCCGCTGAGTAACAATGAAGTTTCTCTACAACTCACCATAATACCCCACAAAACTAAAAAAAGTGGAAGCAATTTTGAAGGAAACAAATTAATATCCCTTTTAGATCTTTCAGTAGTTACTGCTTCAAAAAACAGTTGAGAAAGAACACTGTTATTTGAAGGAAAGTCTACAGAATTAAGTTTTTATATTTGGCAGATACATACACAGCCAAGTCTGCTACACAGCTTAGACAAAGCTGCAGAACATCCTACACGTTCGTTCAAGTCAGCTGAAGGGATCAGTACCACTGCCCTGCTGACGAGATTCACATCGCAGCGAGGTTCAGGGAATTCCACACTACAGCACCTACAACGACGAGGTTACAAGGACAGGCCTCATCAAGCAATGCTCCTGGTACCCAAGCCATGAGCTATGGCACCTGACACAGGGCTGCACAATGCCACCTGTGAACAGTTCTGCTTGATAACTGCAACAATTATGACAAAAACCAGTATCAGGAGAAACTGAAAACACTTGCTTACCTGTGAGGTGATTCACAAAATACAGCATGACTACAGCTATTAGTGACACTTAAAAAAAAAGGGAAGAGTTTTAGCTAATAATAAATTTACAATGAGAGAAGAACAGCTTTAAGATACAACCAAGCAACAACTAAGACTTTACAGGATAGTTGTAACTGAGGGAAGATTTTTGCCAGTAGCATCTCTTAATTGCTACCGAAAATTCCATGATGCTAAGTAGCACAGTAACTCATAAATGATTATTTTAGTTATAGTTATATCAAGAACAGCCCACAAACATAGCCTCTAAGAGTATCATTCACCCACCCTTTTACTCACTCTTCATTTTTTTTTCAGAAACAGTGAAACTACTTAGTCACTTCAAGAAAACCACGAGACACTCAGCTAAGTTTGAGTTACTTTCAACATCGTCCCAGTAGAAACCTAACTGTAAGAAAGGAGTTATTACTGTTCTACAGGAAATATTAAGAAAAAAGCCTAATAAAGCTTCCCGAATGTACAGAATCCATTTTGAATGTTTTTACTACTTACAGCAAACGCAAGCACTGAAGAAGACTTCAAGAAACAAGTATCCTCTTGTGTCCAGAATCATCCCAGCTGCTATAGCAATGATTGCCAGACCAAGGTTCTGGATAGACTGCATACTAACACATAAACAAAGGATTACCACTGTGTAGAAACTTCTTTTTAAAGAAGACATCGTTAGCAGCAATGAGATTAACTTCTCCCCATTTGTTACAACACATGAGAGTCATGACTCTGCATTTTTGCAGAAATTTCTGTGCATCTACAACACATCCACATCCTGGAACTACAGGAGGCTTCCTGCTAGACTGAACTTGGAGGAACTGGTAACCATTAAACACGTTAGCACTGCCTGGTATTCAGTGGCCCAGTAGCATCAGGACACTGTCACTGTAGAGCAGCGCGCACAGACAGATTTCAGTACTCACAAGCCATATGCAGTTCCCAGCTGGTGTTCAGGAACAACAAAGGCCACCATGGGCCACAGGGCACAGGCAAGCAAGGAGTAGGCCACTCCTAGCAAACACTGGTGAAGTAAGAACAAGTGAACAGACGTTAGATGAGACGAGCTGCATTTTTGCGGTAAAGTTCTAACAAATGAATATATTGTTTTTCCCATTCTCCCAAAAGAGGAAGAAAAAAGAGCTCAAGTAATACTTTTTGCAGTATCATTCTAAATCAATATACACATTTAGAGGGAGAGAGAAGTTTTTCCAGGAGCAACCCACAAACTAAACCCTATCTAATTAGCATTCAGTAAAGAGCCTGACTTGTACACCAAGAGGAAAATATCAATGCTGCAACTCGCTAGAAAAGCACCTGAGAAACAAGAGCCCCAATGTAACAAACCCCAATACAGTGGTAAGCATCATATCTAAGCCTGTAAACCTTAGTTCAAAAGCAATTTCTCAGGGAATCTGCCCTAGGAAGGAGAAATCAGTAACAAATATTTTTATTGCAGTTTGCCACTATCCAATACAGCATATTACAGACAGTTTAGGTAACAGTAATAAGCTTCAGAACTACACCAAACGAACAAGGTTTAGGAGAAAAGCGAGCACCTAGTACAGTAATCTCACAGTAGCTAGTGCAAGGAGTGTGAATGAAGCATGAGAGCAGACCTGTGCAACAGAGCACCACCGAACCCCATGTGCTGTGACGAATTGAGGCCTCTGAAGGGATGAGGAATTGCCGCTCCTCGCAGCCCTCCCGCCTAACCCCATCCTTCCCACGGAGCTGAACACCCTTTGGCATCAAATGACCACTGAATTACTGCTGCAGGCAGCAGCCAGTCTTTTCCACCTCAACACATACGCATAACTACCGCCTCCCTCCACGAAACACCAAAGCCTGAAGTGCTCTCTTTAGGCTGCAGATAGCGCACGTTAGCTTTGCCTGCATTACGCGTTCTTTGCTTTTTCACTGTCTTCAGTTTTAAACTCAGTTTCACGCAGTACATCCTCCTTAAAGCCAGGGATATCAAAATGGGCTTTGAGGACTGCCTAAACAGTCAGTAGACAGTGGCAACTTACGCAGACTAATTCCGCATCAACTCCATTTCTTATTTTAGCATATTTAGCAGTGAGTCTCAGAGAATTAGTTACCATTGCTATCCAGGGGTTCCAGAAGGTAAAAGCCAACATAATATGAGAAGCAAGTGTAGTTATTACAGCACATAAAACCCAGATGATATTCTTTCCAAGTTTATCCACCAGGAGTCCAAAGACTGGGGACATGGGTGCCGATATGATATACACAATACTACAAAAGAATAAAAATAAGAGAACTGAACACTACCTAGCCTCGGACAGCTTTAGGCATTACACAATACAAGTGTCTCCAGATAAAACACCATATTCTCGTTACCTGTGAGGCCATAAGAAAAACCCACAAAAAAACCCCCAGACAGACTCCAGAACTCAAAATTCCCAAAAGGTCTGAGGACATGAAAACATTCAACATCCCAGGAAACAGTGACATACTCGGAACTCTCGGAATCATGTACCAACAAGTGTTTTGTTGGTGTTTTTTATCTGTTTGGGTTTTTGCCACATCACAAATCCATCTTCAAACTAGGAACATTTAGTGCCGCTATTAAACTGTTCCTATCACTCAGAAAGGAATCACCAAATACCAAAATAACACCCTTCAGACAGAGCCTTTTCTTTCCGATTCCTCAATGTGAACATCCAAGACATTTTTATTTAAACAAACAGCCACACCTCCCAATTCTTCCTTGGGCCATGTGAAATCTGTCCTCCCACTACCATGCAAGTCACCACCTGCAACAGCAGATCCCAAACTTCCTCCCCCGCGGGGAGAGCCCAGAGGTACATGCACCCCCCAGAACTGCACTAGCACATTTACTTGTTAAGTCAGCCACAACATACCTGTTAATTGCACTTGCTTCCTCAGATGAGAATTTGAATTTCTCAATAAAGAAAACCCTAAAGAAAAAAAAATTTAAAATGCACGCTTGTATGACATGAAAGAAAAGCTAAGATCCTTAAGATCTTAAAAAAAATAAGATCACAGATCCTCATTTATAATGCATTTAGCAACTTATTATCACACTCTACAAATTTTTGGCTAAGGACTACTCACGTTACACTTTGGGGAAAACATCCCAAGTACATAACCGACCCAATAACGAGACACTAGCAGGGAGCGCACTGAGAGAGACCAAAGTTAGAATTTTGAGAATATGCGCACAAGTAAAAACAGGCACCTACACTGCTGACTGTAAGGCCTCTCCAAGTCTTCTCCGGCTTTTCCATCTCACTCAACACACACACTGAGCTCAAGAGACCTGTTCCTAATTCCAAGTGTATTCAAAGTCCACTTGGTTGAGCCATTATACCAAGTCGTGTGGTTCAAAAGGGAAACCTACATATGAACGCTTCAGGTTTCAACTTGACAGACACCAAAGTCAGCACAGTAAGAGAACTTCTTTCAGCCCCCAACCTTGCACTCAGTCAATAGCTTATGAGGATGGAATGAATTCTACATGAAAGCTCTCCACAGCTTCCCACACCAAAACTCACGCCGTACTTTAAATCTGTATCAAGTTTTAATTGGGAAATGGAGCATGCGTTACACCTTTGAATTCTGACAACTCAGTCTACGCCAAGCACGGGTATTTCCCGCAAAGCTCAGCGGACAAGGAAACTATAAGAGTTGTTTTAGTTTGTACAGCAAACAATGCCGCAGAAGACATGACAAACCCCAGCACAGACTTGCTGGGAGACCAGTGGCTCTGTAGCCGTCTGGGATTCTTAAATATTAGCCGGCACCTCTCTGGATAGTTAAAACCCTAGCCAAATTCAAGGGGAATAGCTACATTTACATTACATTTACAAGACACTTACTTTCCAAGTCCAATGAAAGGAAAAACCGCTGCATAGTAACAGACACAGATTACAAATATAAGCCACAAGGACAAAGAGAAGTCCTTCATATCGGTTAGCTTAATCACTTCACCTGGAGTGGGGTGAGAGACAACATTGGTTCAGTCAGCATAATGATATCTGAACTTCATTCACACTGAATACACATTAAGGCGATCACAAGTCACTATTCAAGCATGTATTCCTGCCACTATCTACTCCCTCGTTTGAAGACTACACAGTGCGAGTCGGTTAGGAATACCGAAGTGTTAAATCAACAGTGCCAAATCAAGAATGAATTGCACATCCAGCATAATGTGGGAGAGAAGTTCTCTACAGCCTCCAAAAGTCTTATGCAGCAGAATTAAATACAAGCCACTTTTTCAAGGAAGTGTTTAATCAGCTAGTGAAATTCACACCTGAAGCCTCATGTTATAGGCTCTTACTTGGTTCTCACATTTGGTTTATTTTTAATTGGTCTAAATCCTCCCACACAGAAAACTCAAACCACCACACACACGGACAGAGAAGAGCTGCATGTTTTTGCATGCCTGTTAAAGGAAATAAGACCTATCCAACAAAAGAAAGTACCAGTGGAATGGCACAGCTCAAATTGGTGTGAACTGGGAGGCTCTCCACATACTTTATTTATAAAGTGGATGACAGTGCATCTGCCTATAAATCAGTGTTTAAAACTGTAACGCTTCCTACTGATAAAAAAAATGAACTAGAAGTTATGCTTAAACTGTGAAAAAGATGTTAAGCAGCAGCCACTGAATTACCTAAAAGACAAACCTGCACAGTGCACAGACTACCTGGAAGGGTCCGTTCCAGCACGAAAGAATGAAGCCCAAGGCAGGTTCAGCCGCAGCACTCACCCGTTTTCCCTTGCTCTTTAGAAAGGAGCTTCTCTGCTCTCTTGTCCAGATAAGCAAGGACTAACGCACAGGTCAGGGAAAAGAGACACGTCAAGCCACCTGCAGCAAGGCAATGCGACACGTTTAGCTGTTGACTCAAGTAGTAATCCGGCTTTTAAGCACAACTAGTGTAGTGTACCTTTACATATCTAATGCAAACTAAGCTTAGCAACAATTTGTCTTATACATAAGACTCAACAGCTGTACAACTCAAAGTAAGGGGTTAAATACTGAAGCCTCCCACGAGAGACATCTGCCCTGAACTAGAGTACAAGCACGTAGCTGCATGTATTTTATTTAAAACATTACAACCAGTCCCACTCAGCACAGCCGAGCTCCTTATCTGTACCTCATAATACCAGAAACAAAGCCCAGGCCTTGTTACCAACACCAGGGCCTTACTACCCGCAGCGCTGAGGGAGAGGAACACACATCCAAAGGCAGCTGAAACTCCACTTTTACACTAGACAGCTACACACAAGCTTTGACACGATACCCTTCAGAAAATTCTTCAAGTCTGTCCTTTACTCAAAGTATGTTAAATGTTTCATCTCCACAAGATACAAACTTGGATTTGGCAACCACAAAAATCACACAGCGTTTTATCAGATGCAGTAATCATACACTCTTCGTAAGAATATTAGCCATTGACAAAAACAGTACTTGAATTGCTCTTCCTAGTCTCAAACATACTCGTCCTACTTCCAAGTTGCATGCTGTTCAAATTCAGAAGCCCAAAATAGCAGGTGACATCAATTCAAAATATTACTGACCTATCATGAGGGTTAACCCAAGAGTACTGGGACCAGTATAGCCCAGCAGATCTCGAACTCTGGAGTATATCCATCCCATGACATTCATGTTCACTGTGCTCCCCTAGGCAGAACACACTCATGTGAAGAATCCTGTATTTCACAACTGTATGAATTCATACAAGCAACACGCGGCAGACTGCTTAATGAGCAGTGTTTAAAACGGACCGGTAAGATGCGACACCAGGAACATAAACCGCCAGCAACAGCGACAGCAGTATTCCCTGCTGGCTTAGACAGTGTTTGTAATAAATTCACCATTGCAACAATAATATACCATCACAAACCGAAATTTCATACAACTCTGACAGCATTTCGACAGAAACATTAGAAGTGCTATAAACTCTACACCATACTAGCTCATAAACCGAGTTGAATTTAATACCACATGTTATAGCAAACAGGACCCCCACCCAAGAGGCACCAGGAAGAAGCACTCCTCCCCCACCCCTTCTCTCCCTAGAGAAGGGATCCCTGGCTGCAATCCCAACGCTAAAAACCACCAGTTTAACTCCAGTTCAGCTTGTGATGAGGCAACTGCTAATTAGCAGCAGCCTGAACACTAACCCAGCCCCAGCTAACTCTTTTACCAAGGTGAAGGCCTGCAGTGGTTCAAGACACCACAGGCTGCTGAGGAGGAACCCTAACAGGACACACTAACCCCTGACAGCCTGGTACATTGCTCTCAACCCACCTCTGGCAGCAGTTTAAGTGATCATACCAAACCAAACCGGCACAGCTGAGATGCAGTCACACAGTTCCCATCAGAACCAGCAACAGGGACAAAGCCATCTTACAACAGCAGGTAGGGATGGGAGTTTCTCAGAGGAGCCATCCCAACTCATTTATCAGAGCTTGAGCTCAGTCCCCGAGCCACAAGCTACACTCAGTTAAGCCAACATTTTAAGATATGCCAAGAATCAGTAAGTCTGATGAAACGCAGTACTGTGACTGTCCCACCCGGTAATCCACACTAACAACACCACCTGACTGCTTTAGAAGTTTGGTAGGTTCTAAGAAATCTTATCAACCCACTTCCTTGTGTATCCTTTGTCTATTTGCCACAAGTTTTAAACATTTTAAATTTAAATTTCATATCCATTTCTAACTAAAACTCCCTAGGGAGCAGTAGGAATGCTGTTTTCCACCTGTCTCACTGCCAAGACAAGCCGCACAACTTAAAGTCTATGAATTAAAGCTACAGTTTTACACTTACAATTCTGGCCATGCTTAATTGTAATCCAAACACAAGATTTAACTCCTTGCCTTTAAACCAACTGACTGCGTACGTGTTTTGTGCCACCGCTAGGGACTCTCCACCTATTCTAAAAGAGAAGGAAGGCACAAAAGAAAACACGTTAATTGCAACATGCAAAGCAACAAAGAAGCAGTCCATCAGCTGCTGGCAACACCAAGACAACAGCACTTCAGAGAAATTTATCCACGTACCGGTAGATCTCACGCATGCATGCAAGGCAACAGAAGTCTTAAAGACCAGCCAAAAAGAGAACTGCAGTGCCTTAAGGATAATTAAGAGTACAAAGTATCTGAAGTAGTCTAGAAGCAATTATAATTGCCTTTGGTCATTTATAGAAATTAAATCAATGGGCAGCAGCTTCTCATCTCTCTTCTGCATCAAGGAACCAAGTGGTATAGACCCTGACCCAAACAAAACCAGAAGCAGGCATCTTCCCCGGGCTCTGAATTTCAGTCACCTGCCCAACCCCCAATACAGCTGGTCAGATTTTCTAACTTTCAGTATGCTGCGGCACATTCATAAGTTGGAGGTCTTTCTTCTGACTTTTGCTCTCGTTTTTTGCCACCGTAGGAGCCTTGTTGTATTTGTTGTTGCTAAGAATTCCGTTTACTCAGGAAAGTAAGAATTAAGAGAAGAGAAGGACTAGCAGTTTTATCAGCTTACTGCATGTCTTTATTTGGGTAGTTTCATAATTTCTGAATTTCATAAGACCTGCAAAGTCCTATTTTTTGTTTTCTAACTCTATGTTAGACTGGGATCGCGACTGAAGATCTTGCATGCCTCAATTTTGCAGATGCCTCAAAATCCAACCATTCCATCTCCAAGTGTAAACACAGTAGCAGTTTCCTAGGACCCAGAGAGACAGTCCCTACCTCAGAGAGCACATGCCAGTCTCTTCTAGACTTACCCAAATATGAATCTGCCCATGTCCATCAGCCAGAAAGCATTAAGTAGTGCTCCCAAAGCAAAAATTACCTGTCAGATAAAATTTAAGGAAAAATTACAATTTTATATTTGAAGTATGGAACAAACTAGAACCGTCTCAAAACAGATACAAAAATGCTTTTCCCTTCCCAGGCCTGCAGAAATACTTCACAGCTGCTGCTACCACACATCCTGCTCCCAGCTTTTCGTCTTTGCTCCCTCTGCCTTACACCTCATCCTCCTGGCTACACAACACCCAACCGGGCCCACCCCAGAGCTGCACTCAGAAAGCACCTCTAGAAGGCTCACATTAATGCTTCCCCTTTATCACCACACCCAAACACACCTACACAGTAGTTTCACATCAAACAGATAAAACACTTGGTTCCTTCACTTGCTTATCTCACTCCTCCTTCAAGGTCCTCAGTTCCCAGCTACCCCATCTGTTCCCAGTCACCCCAATACAATTCCTGGTTCTCCCATTTCAGTTCTCTTCACCCACCTTCTCCCATGCGAGGTTTACACTGCTAAGGGAGCAGCCATCTGGGCTCTTCTCCCCGCCCCACCACTAGCAGAGATGCTTCAGACACACATCACCCTCTCATCTGCACTTACCTGCCCGACACAAACAAAGACACTAAATATTATAGTGCCCAACCTGCAAGAAAAATAAAACCACTTAATGCGTAACTAGAATCTTTTTTTTTCCTATAAAGCACTATATCAGACCTACTGCAAGGAAAAAAAGGGAGACTGATATGCATTAAAAAGTAGTCTGTAATAAATGTCACGACTTGGCAGCTTCATTAAAAAAAGATGGTACAGACTGGCATTTCTGAAGCCATAAAGGGAAGGAAGCCTATTTAGACCAGGGGAAATTCCTAGAGCATACAAAAAAAAGTGTGAAAAAGTGGTACTACTACTACACACACACTCCACTCACCGGATCCCAAACACTCTGTCTATCAGGAAACCTCCAAAGAAGCAGAGAACCACATTGGGCCAGGAATACCAAGCATAAAGCGCCATGAACTGTGCTGTGTTCACCTTCATATCCTACACGGAGGAGAGGGGGGGAATTAAAAAAAAGCAGTTAGTCCTAAGGTAACCACACAGAGACAGTCTGAGCAGGCAGGCAGGAGGGGTCAGAAACAAGCCCCCTATCCCACCCAGCTGCTGCCCGGCCTCCGCGACCCCGCTCCCGCCGCAGGCCGCCACTCACCCGCTGCACCTGCGTCTGCAGCGCGGCCGGGTTATCGTAGCAGAAGTAGCTGCCTGCAGGGAGAAGGGGAACCCTCAGGGCTCTGCCCCGAGAGAGACCCAGGCCCAGGGAGAGGCCGAAGCCCCGGCCCAGGCCCCGGCCCCCTCGCCCGCCGCCGCTCGCCGCCACCCACCAAAGCCCAGGAAGCACATGAGCGCGAGGACCAGGAGGCGGTGCGGCAAGCGCCGCGGGTCGCAGACGGCGGGCAGGGCGCGGGGGAAGCCCGCAGAGCCGCCGCCATCGCCGCCTCCGCCGGGGCCCAACAGCGCCCGCTCCTCCTCCGCCATCGCTGCCGCCGTCACGTGATTCCCCCGCCCGCGTCACGTGAGCGGCGGCGGGCCCGGCCCACAATGCTCCGCGACGTTTTGCTACGGCGGAGGGGCCTGCACCTCGTCGGCTGTGCCAGGCCTGCGGGCCGTGAGGAGCTCAGCCGAGTCCCGCGCCTCATGCACGGCCGCTGATGAGGCTCGCTGAGCCAAACCGACCTAAAACCCCTTAAAATCGTCCCCCCCCGGAACGGGGAGCCTCCCTCGCCTCCCGTTGATTGGGAACCGTAGAATCGTAGAGTGGTCTTTATCTCGAACATCAAACTTTATCCGTGCGGGGCTAGGCTTTGTTTTTTTGTATTAGTATTTTGCTTGAGGCATTCAAGAGAGACAAACATCTCGTAAGCAGTAGCAAAAAAAATTTAAAAAGCTTAAGGCACAGACTGCACCAAGCCCTACAATAAGCACACAGGGAAATGGAAAAGCTGCTAAAATTTCTCCGTTATCCTCCTCTCAGCTGTTAAAAGTCATTTTACTTCAGCTGTTTGGTCCAGGCAGGTCTTCCCGTGTTGGGCAAACCCTTCCAAAAGCTACTTACTCCCTGTGAAAAGGTCCAGCCTTCAGAAAAATTTCATCATCTTGCACCAACGTTTGCCTGAATCCTGTGTGCGCGTCATCAAGGGACAGATGGTGCTTTTTGATTAGAATATTTTCTTGACGAGGGCAGCCAAAGTATTTATTTACCTTTTCAGCATGCCAAGTATTCATTTTTTCTTCTTTAAGCCAAAGTATTTATCTACCTTTCCAGGATGATCGAAAGAAAAGCATTATTACCTGCCGTGCTGTGAACGGAGAGGTCCACTTCCAGCCACTCTGTCATTAATTTGGTCAGTAGCCACTCAAGAAAATCAAAGTAAGTTTTCAAAACAGGCATTGCCTGCTCGTAGCACATCTGCTGCAACTACTGGGTATAAAAATGCTGGATTTTCACTCGATAGATGTCTTTTAACAGATACACGCCTGCCAAAGGAGAGCTATGATACAAAATTACAGGGTCACGTTTTCAGCTGCCCTCAACTAGTCGAGATGGCTTGAAATCAGTGCAGCCCTTGCAGTTTACCGTAGCGGCTCTGAAAAACAGCCTCCAGCTGCCAACCTGCGTGGGGAAGCACCCGTGCGATAAACTCGAGGGTTTCTGGCCGCCTGAGGGAGCTCGAAGGTAACGCGTGGCCGTGCACAGCACCGTGGGTTTCACGGCGGGGGGGGCCGTGATTGGAGATGGTTTGTATACACAGATAGAAGGGATAGCTTGGGAAAGCAGAGTTGTATCCAGCGAAAGCTTGTGTCCGGAAAGAAAAATGTAGTCTTTTTCCCAGCTAAGTAGCCCGGTTATTCCAGGAGACCCTTGTCATGCCACCCAGCGCTTTCCCAGGTGTCTCTGATCCATGGAAAATGGGTTTTGTTCATGTGCACACTCCAGTTTCCCTCCAGGACACACGTATGGCTGCTGCAACAGGCCAGAGTCCCAGGAATGCCCTCCCACCATCGTTCTCAGAAGGAAGATGCTGAGGAGCGTCAGGAGGCAGCTGGATGCATCACTGGTGAGGGCGAAGAGACCCCCAGCCCGCTCTGATCATGAAGCACAGAGCCAACAGAGCTGACCTCTCCATGGCTCACGGCTGCTCCCCCAGGTCCCCCCTGCTCCGTTTCGAGCACAATCCTAACCACAGGGATTCCTGACACTTTATATTGGGGGTCAAGGCCGACAACCCTCACCAACGAGAAACGAACTGCAGAGCCTGCCCCAAATATGATGGGTACCAATTCCGGCTGCTGTGCCCAGCAAAGTTAACAAATCTATAGAGTGCCAGAATATTCTCATCAAAAAGATAGTGCCCTTTTTCCTGTAACTATTTCTAAACATTGGTTCAGAAGTCACAGGTAAATACAGAGAAGGGGTAGTTCAAGCTGGAAGATACGTAACCGGCGTACACCCCGAGGTACCATTTTAATGCTCTGTCATTGTCTGAAGCAGTAATACTTCGATTTTATTCTTTAAACTATAATACTCTCATACCAATTTCGAATCAATCTAATGTGTAACTCACATGGGCAGTGCCATGATGCCAGCACTTTGACAAGAGGATCCCACGGAAATTGTCTCATGTAACATCTGATTCATTTTATGAGCGAGGATATTTAAAGGAAGATCTAATAAAACAGATTTGATCTCCTAAGTCTCAAAAAGGCTTTCTAGCCCCGTAATCAAAGTAATAGGCAACACCACACAGTGAGTAAACATATTAAACTGCAGTTTGTGAGTTAGGATGATAATATTATGGCCAGATTCAGCTGTGTATGCCGATGGGAAAAGTGGAAGTGAGCAGCTTGCAGAGGCTCTGGGGATATCCTCACCAAAGCTCTTGTTGGGTTGACTTCAATTAATCAGTCGACTACCACAAAAAATCCTGCCATCTTTCAAGCTGACTTGTGGATCAGGATTTCATCCTGGGTACTTCTGTTGCAATGTTTTGTATGCTAAAGACCAAAAAAATGCACTCTGCAGAAGTGTTTCTGAGAGCTTCTGACAAGCGTGGCGAATTGTCTCTGCCAAGTACGATGACAAAGGATTCCTGGAAAAATAAATACTCGGCAAAGAAGATCAGCCTGACTCTCTGCTCACTTAGCAGAAGGATTTTAGTAAGGAGCACTGTTTTCCCATCTTCTTGACCCATTTCAGTTTATGTAACTCTCCATAGCATGACAGCCCAAGTCTGCCTTACCGTAAGAAATTCAGGGTGCCACTGTTGCATTGATGTGTAGCAGAAACATAAAAAGACAGCATCTCCTTCCCTTTCCTGTAAAAACAGTGAGACAGGGCTAGTTCAGCATGTATGACCTCGAAGGTTGAGTACTGTTTAGTAATCTCACTCCAATTTTATTATTTATACTAAAGAATCCTGGTTTTCTCTTTTTGATTTAAGTTCATGACCCAAATGATCTGTGTTATCCTGAAAACTTCATGATTTCATACCGTGTCTTGCTTTCTCTTGTCCTCTCTTCTGCCCGCTCTTGAGAGACCAGAGATCTATCTGAATTCACTTACTCTATCACTTCCTAAGACATAAATGTACGAGTGTTAACATCCTGCTCCGCCAATGAAGCCTTGTCACTCATCCCTTGTAATATCAGTGACATTATTGCCATCTATTACTATCATACGAAAACATGCAAAGAAGAAGGCTTCAGGTATTTAAGAAGCTACCTATATAATTGAAAATTACTTTATGTTACTCTTAAGCGGGCTCCACTGAGCATAACGAATTCAGTACCAAAATAGTGAATGCAGCGGTGGGAGGATTCTTCCCATGGAGCCCAGCCATGGCAGGTTCCAGCACAACAAAGGGTTTCTGTGCTTTCCTTCATCCTTGAGGGAGTTTTCCTAAACCTGAAACACCTGCAGTTTTATTATATTTATTTTCTAAGATGTCAGTGGGGTTTTCCTGTTATTTTCATGGCTGTCTGCTTAAACATTTCAAATTAAACAAGACTGGATTTGTACTTTATCTTGTTTGGTAAGAAATTACACTCCTGTATCTGGAATATTTAACAGGAGAAAAAGAATATTTTTGCCAGCCCTTTCTTCCCAGTCGCTTCCATCTTCACCTTGGCTATGACCTTGCTGTGCCTGAGGCTTAATGGCTGTAATGTGCGCTGAGTTCAGCCTGAGACGATTCTCAAATGCATTGCAGGTGAGTGTTTATGTCACAAATAAATACAGTAGATTGCTCTTAAACTCATACTTTAGAATGTTTATTACAGATGCAATTTCTGTCTTGACATAAATCAGAGTACTTAAAGTGCCATATGATACCAAATGCTTAGTTTAACAGCATAAAATTGAGCAAAAACTGTATACAGTACTTTATAGGTGCTATAAAATTCTTGTGCTTGTGGCCTCACCTTTCTGCATTGCCCAGATCAATCAAGTCCGCTGAACACTCCGGATAGTAAATACTCACGTGAAACAATGATTAGCTTTCAGGGTTTAGTTCTCCTAAGTTATTACCATCTTCAGTGAAGATGCTTCAAAATATGACAAAATTGCAAAGAAGCGGGAACCGCATTTAACGTGATTAAATTTACTTCACCATCATTAGACGATTATCCCTTCTCTGAAAGAAAAATCTTGTGCTTTGCCTCCAACGTGCACTAGCAACCTGTTATGAAAGCTGTCATACAGAGGCATGCAAACTTTTTTTTTAATCACTTTAAGGGGTAAGGAATGTGTTATCCTAAAGCTCCCCGTGTCCTGTGCTCTTCCCGTCTCACTCAAATAGTACTGGACTTGTGTACAATCTCCTTAAGACATGTCTAATTTCTGTAAACAGCTGGAAAAAGGCTGAGGAAGCATTTTTGCACTATAAATCTGTCTGAGACCAAAGATCTTGGCCTAAGGAATCTTCTGAGGTTGGACAGGACGCTCTGCCAAAGCAAACACCTCTTCCCCTCGCAGCTGACTCAGAGAACAGACCACAGCGCTGAGCTGTGCGGGTTTCTAAGTACGCTCATCAAGAAAGACTGCTCTTCATATTTCCCAAAATTACTTAATGCCCCTCGCTATTCCCCAAGGCAAGTGGGTACCCGGCTGCATCTCTAACAGCCAAACCTGCTCAGGTAAGCTATGAAGAAATACCTGCAGCGAGAGCGCAAGAGCATCGTCAACGACGTGTAGGCTCTCAGCCAAGCCAGTGCTTTCAGGAGGGTTTTTCAGAATTACTACCTGGGTACTTTGACCTAGCAGGATGTAAAAAACAGAATCAGAGCAGACTGCTAATTAACCGCATGTAACTTTTTGTGAAGAGGCTGTCGTTTGAAATAATGCGATGCAGCAGACCTGTTAGCCTCCACGAGCCATTTCCTTCTTGCACATCTTTGCCCCAGCTGCCCGCTTTCGGTGCTTGGGGACTCGTTTGCTCTTGCTGCCAGAACCGGCCCTCCGTGAGGAGGTGGGTGCTCGGTGCCCGCGCGTCCGCAGTGCTCGTGCCCATGCAGAGCAAGGCGAGGGCACTGGCCACAGGGCTGTCCTGCTGCCTGCGCCTGGGCAGGCAGGAACACAGACTGGTGCTGGTGCCTGGCTCCCAGGGAGGACACAGAGCATTGCTGAGTGCTGTCACGCCAAGCACATACATAATGACTTCTCCCAAGGGAAAGCCTCTGGATCGAGCACCTTTCCTTAGAAATTGCCATTTCTGCATAGCTTTTCCGCTGTTTTTCGCGGGCTCGTCTGCACGGGTGTAATTTTGAAGCCGGCTGCTGGGTTTGGTTGCTTTATCATGTCGCTGTGAGAGATTGCCTCCCGCTCTCTCTGCGTCCCGGCAGAGACAGGCATGAGCAGAGCCATGGCATTTGGAGTGCCCTGCGGGAGGGCTCTGCGTGTGTGCTTCAGGGCTTCATTCACCACTCTCATCTTGTTGCTTTCCGAAGTGTAACCTGGAGACGTTCAAAGTGTTTTTCACTTTGGAAATGCCTATTATGTCTAACAAGCCTTCTGAGGAAAACGAAGTTTATCAGAGGCGGCTTAGCATACACGTGTGAGTCTAGAGCCAAAAAATAAAGTGTCCAGAGCTGGGAGAGGAGGGAAATCAGAACTTTTGGCTTTTGGGACGACAGTTGAATTGTTAGATAACACTCCAGCTTCGTTCAGTGTATAATTTTCCCTTTCTGCCTGCAACGTTTCCCTCGGGATACATGCGTTCCTGTCTCTCACCACAGCAGCATTTTGTGTTAACAGTGCAGAGTTTTCAAAATCTCCAGGCTACTCAGTTGAAATACTGAAAAACTGCAGATGCCTGAGAGACACCAAACCAAAGCTTTTTCTGGATAGTTTGTCATGGGAAAGATGCATCCTCATCACATTTAAACTTTTTAAAAACTCCGCGGTTTCCTTCAGCAGGATGGACATGAAGTATTTTATAACTAAGCCCGGCGATTTCGTAAGGAAGCTCTGATTTTGAATAAAATGCCTGGCAGTTGGTGCCACACGCTGCCACCGCTCCCTGGCCCGGCTGCCCTGGGAATGAAGGAAGCTCACACCCTTGGCAAGGGCTCCGTGTCCGTCCCTCTGGCTGAAGACCCAGTGAAGACGGTGTGAAGGCGCCCGTTGTCACCAGAGCTAGACTTTTCATTCCTCTGCAGTGAAAGCATATAGAAACACCGAAACGGATGGGAGAAGGAAACAGTTTCCCACCGACTCCGTTGCAGGCCTTGCAGTCTGCCCTTTATAACCCTGTAACTAAGGTGCATAGTTCACCACACATACCATTCTGTTCTTAAACTGATGTACATGACTACCACCCAGTAGTTCGGCTAGCAGGCTGTCACACATCCTAAGCGTCCAAGAACCTCTCCTCTCTACATGCAGCCCAGAGCCTCATGGTGTCCCCACCGAGCTCTGTATTTATCTCCTTGGTTACTTGTATTCCAAAAGCAGGTCTCCTGTCAAACTCCTTTTTCTCTCCCCGCAAGGCTGAGTATTTTGTGCACATCAAGCAGTTCCTCATCAGGCATTTCCTCCTCCCTCAAGTTACGGAATTTTTCTGGAGAGGTTCCAAGGCAAGGGTAAGGTGGGTTGTTTTTCTTTTCTTCTCTCTCTAGGCCGCAGAACATCCCAAGCAAACAGCTTTATTCAGTGGCACCGTTGTTTCCCGAACTCTGAGATTGATTCCTTTGCCGATACACCCGCTCACTCCTTCCTTGCCTCTCACCATCTCTCCTAGGCCCCGGATCTGAGGAACTGCTTCCCACTTTGACCTGCAAGCGTGTTTTTTTGAAACATCTCTTCCACTCCACAACTGCCTGCTTGAGGCCCTGTTTATCGAGGTACAACCCGCTGCCGAGTGCGAGCTCTTTCCTGACAACTCCCTGGTAACTATTGCCCCACTTTACACGCACTCTTATCCAGCCACTGTTTTTCCAGGAGACACCCTGCCATCAATTTTTGGTTTCCTGACTTATGGGCACTTCCCCTTTGCTCCATTGCTTCAGCATTTACATGAATTCTTGTTCTAAAAGCAACACTTTTCACAGGTGGCACAGCATAAGCAGATATTTTATCCACTGCACAGATTCTCAAAGTTCACTGATCTTGCCTGATTGTCCACAAGGAGCAGCAAATAATCAAGACTAGCGTGATGTAGTTTCATCTATTCATTTCTTTAAACAACAAAAAAATTCTATACCTGTAGTTGACATGGTTATGTTAAATATTCTTACTGGATTGAGACCTTTCAAAATAAAACTAAGAAATGCAAAATCAATATCATTCCAATAACTCCGAGTCATCTCCAGGTATCCAGCTTTATCTCTGAGAGTATGAGGCTTTACTGTGTTTCATGACCCCAAGAAAGTGACACCATGGGGAAAAAAAACTCACAAAAAGCTCTCCTTTAGAAGAAAAAAGAATGGGGGAGAGGGGGGTGGAGAGCATAATCCTTTCCTCATTGGCAAAGAATTGGAGACTAGCAGTTAATCTACCTGGAAAGGGGAGGAAAAAATTTCTGAAACTGAAAATAAAAAATTAAATGAGGACAAGATATTCTGCCTAAGCATTTGTTAATGTAAGGGGCTGGAGAGGGGGATGAAATGCAGTTTTCTTTTTTACTTTCCTTCAAAAAGTGAATGAAAAATTATTCCGCACAGCAGCAAAATCACTTGTAATATAATTCAGAAAAGACATTGTTTCCTTTAGCAGCCTCTTGCTCAACACTTGATCTCACATTTTCATTCCTCAGAGATTACAGTTCTTTGCATTTTTATATCTTAGAGTTCACCACCTTGTGGTTTTGAAGTACAAACAACTTCATAAATATTATTCATAGCATTAGAAAAAAAAAAAGTCAGGTAGATTCATGTTCTTCCCCATAAACGACAAGTGAATAAATGCAAGTTATATGGGTGACTAACTGAAATATTACACTAACATTTCCTGGCACCTTAGGCGTATCATGATTGCTACACACGGAGGTAATCGATACTGAGCAAATGCGTCTTAAGGTTAACATCATCCCTTGGCCAGAGTTTCAGTGAAAGCTCGTTCTAGCTTTGGTAGCTTGGAAAATTTTAGCTAATGTTAAGACACGTTGTTTCTTATGAGGCCTACAGGACTCGCCTTCTTTCTACCACATAGGGATGGTTGGAGAGGATGAGTTAGTGGCATGCATGCATCCTGTCACTGTAGATAATGTATGCTTTGCATATACAGCATATATTGTTGTGTGCATGTCCATAGACGGTGTATATTTCATGTATTTCTGTCTAAAGTTTTTAAATACTCTTGTTCTGCCTCAGAGATGTCAGTTCCTCTGCATGAGTGCCAGGAGAAGCGAACACCGTAGTCGGCACTGAGCAGGGAGGCCACGCATTCCTGACTCCGCTGCCAAGCAAGGTGTCCTTGACTTGTGCAGGTTGGAAAAATCATGCTGTGCATGTCACCCGTTTGCAGCCTGAGACAGACCTACCCGCAGCAAAGCACAGTTGTTCCTGGGCTCTGGGTGGTGGCTTTCGGAAAGGAGGAAAAGAACGAAACAATGATTTCTTTGAAAATAACCTTACTTGAGTGTAAGCAAATGGGTGAAGCAAAAGTTCCAAGGTGGGTCTTACTGGAAGTTATGCTTTGCTTGTATAACCTTTCACTTACAACTTGCTTTATCTATATGTTAACTTCTTCCATTTAGGCAAATCCTAAATTATGTTTGCTTCTTGGGTTGGACTAGATGACCCACAGAGGTCCCTTCCAACCCCTACCATTCTGTGATTCTTAACACCCGCAGTAAGGCAACACAACAAGAAACCGATCCCAGTGACGTGGGAAGGCTCCAACCTTACCTCTGCCTGCTCCATCAGGAAAAAAATTCCCACTAATGTTAATATTTAAATTACCGTAACTGGTTATATAAACCATGGGCTCACTTGGATGAGCAAGGCAAATCACCCTACACTGAACTGGCTGTGGACATCTCCCGTGGACTCTGCTTTGATCACACAGCGTTCAGACATGCGGATACCCTTCCGAGCTGTAACAAGTTGTTTGCTTTTTAAAACAGAGTCCAAGACTCTGAAGGAAGAGCTAATCTTCAGAGAAGAGCTCGCAACACGCAGGCGCCTGTGTGGGAAACTGCTGAGCCCTCCTCTTTGTCCCTTCGACCTTCCCAGTGTTCCCCATCAGCCCTGGAGGGATGGCTTGGAAAGGGCTTGCGCTGGCTTCACCCATCCTGAGCGCTGGAATTCCCTCCTCCCAGGTGTAAATGTCTGCATGCTCCATGAGTAACAGCTTCAGCTGCCTTTCCTGCCCTGCCTGCGAGCTCCGCACTCTGCGCAGAGCTTGGGAAAACACCGGCTCTCTGTTCAGAGCGTTCCCTTGCACGCCCAAGACCTTGCTCGCACAGATCTAGCCCAGGGTCTGCATGGTGACCATTAGATGAAGTCTTAGTTCAGAAGAAATGTAAAAGAAAAAAATGTGAAGTTTTCTTCTTTTCTCTTATCTGGATAGCAAATGCAAAAATTTTCCTGACATCTTGAGCAGTTGGTCCATGTGACGTATCTACAACGTGATCCGCAGCCACAAAGCATTCGGATAAAACAGAGGGCAGTGAAACGCTGTGACACTTCAAATATCTACCATCTAACAGCAAAAACCAAGCATGCCGCTTTGTAAAACTATAGGGCGTGTAAAACGGAAAGAGAAAACTGAACTCAGGAGAGGGAACAGATAAAAATCCTGCTTTTGAGAACAACGCCAAGTAATAACATCCCGTCCTGGCCCCCGCACAAGACCTGGAGTGTTTGCTTCCCTTGGCAAACTCCGTAAAATCACACTTCGTCCAGCTTACAGTTACGCTCTAAACAATAAGTGCTTTGGGACAGACTTAGGCTCTGAGATCTCCGATTAAATGCCCTGCTATCCAATTTACATATAACCCACTGGTAAACAAGAACTCACGCTTGATTTCTGCAGGGAATGTGTCCCTTGGAGTCTTTCTGAGCACTGGTAATGACGGTACTATTTTGGGTGGCTTTTCTGCACTGCATGGGTGTGTTTACATCACTACAAAAAGAGAAGAAACAAACGATTAGGGCTTTTATAACTTCTTAAAATCTGATTATTCCAGGAAATTAGAGCCAGTAGATTCTCTGGAGGTGCGAGGGAGGGAACAACGCACTCACATCTAAAGCCTGCTCGGGTACATGCTGTGGAGGGGGTGGCACCAGCCAGCACAGAGCGTCCCTGCTTCCTGCTCCCCTTGCAGCCAAGCTGCAGACACAGCCCTAGGACCCAGGATCAGGAGGGGCTTTTTTAAAAAAACGAACATTTTGCAATGCCATTTTTAATGTCATTAAATTTAATGAAAAGTGGCATTGTTTTTGGCCATTCCTCAGCCCGGAGTAGTGTGTATATACTTCCCAAAGATTACATTTTTCTCTGATAATTTAGTCCCGGATACTGAAAGGCACCTCAGCATGACTGAGGATCTAGACCTGCATGTCTGACCAAGATTTAGATGTTTTGGTGTTTAGACTTACGTGATTTAGTGAACAAATGTCACAACTCTTCACACTGAGCAAAAAACATAGATTTGACAGTCAGGCATTCAAAACCTGCACTGCTTAGGAGTCAAAAATCTCATTTTCCAAAGTGAGTTCACATGTACCAATGTCACACTGCAAACTAACCAGAATTCCTCACCCTTGTATAAATTTTTGCCTAAAATGTACATTTTCAGGTTTTTTCTTCCTTTAAAGGCTGCCTGTTACCATGCCCAGCTCCACTTTTCTTGCTGAGCATTGATCAGATTCTTCTCAGTATATCAGTATGCTCAGACAAATCCATTATGGTTATTAAAAATATCACGCATGCCGAAATATTTTGACTGACCAAGTGAAAAACATTTCCAGCACCCCGAGATCCCCATCTGCTGCAAGCCTTGTGAAAAATTGGCCCAAACTAAAATTGGTGGTTCTTACCACTACCAGATTGGTAATTGGTAATTATCAGAGTGGTCGCTACGACAAGGGAAGGAGGGGAGCAGTGCACCAGCCGGGGCAGAGCTCTGGCATCAAAGCACCCCCGGGGTGAGAGGCGGGATGGCGTGCGATCCCCAGGCAGCAGCGGTGCTTCGGGCAAGACATGCGTGGCACACAGAGCTCCCGCACAGCTGGCACGCAAGTGAAGCGAGCGTTAGCTGCTTGCTACTGTAAATCGCTTTGCCCCACAGAAGGAGAAAGCAAAGGCAGGCACCCTGCGCTTGTTGGGACAACAACCCTGCAAGGAGGAGGCTGCAAAAGAGGCTTTAGCAGAAAACGCAGCTCCGAGTTCAGGCTTTCACGCTTTCCAGACTCTGCTTTTTCCTGAACATAAATAACAACAAAAGAAAACACCTCGAGATAAGCTTTTATTCAGCTGTGACTATGGATCTTCCATAAAGGGCCCTCCTGCCTCCATCCCTAGCTGTCCCAACATCATTTCAGCTTCCAGTCTAGTTTTTCCTAGCCCTGGCTCCCATTTTTCTGCGCTTTCTGCTCAAAAAGCAAGACCAAAGTTTTTTGGTAAGTTTCTTATACTGACATCTCAGCACATTCCCAGCCTTTATTCCCTGGAAATGTCCCCCATAGGAAAATCAATTTTCCTGCAAAACTGAAGGGCTGGGATTTTCAGGGAGATAATGCCACGGACGTTACGCCCAGGAGATAATGTTTCGATAGCCAGCCCTGGCCCCGGTGCGGCTGTGGAAGGTGTCCAGCAGCCACGCGTAGCCCAGCAACCTGCCCCAAACACCGAGTGCTTCCAGGAAATGGAAGAGAAACACAGCGATTTTAAACAACCCTTTCACGGGTCCCACGGGACTGGGAAGAACTGGTGGATGAATCACTGCTCACAACACATGTCTTCAAGGAAGTCAGAAAAATAAACGAGCTCCAAATGACATAATTGGCTCCCTGGGGGCCGAGAGGGACCCTTTGCTGAAGCATACGACCATGTTTCACCCTACAGTTGTAGCACCCTGGTCTTGATGTATGCAGCAACTGCTCAGTCACAGTTTGGGCAGGGGGATCTGTAAGAAAAGGAATGGTGCCCAGCAGTACACAGTCTTGCTGACGCAGCATGATGTGTTGAATCTGTAAAAATATCTTTGTGCTGTTGCAATGCTTTCCTCATTTATGTGCGCACCGGGTACTCAGCAAACAGATTTAGCAACCAGGCATTGTTAAACTAAGATGCGCTCCTCCTTCAAGTTGTATTTTGTAAGCTTACTATTAATATCTGCCACAGTAATCTTGCAGTTTCTCTGAGTTAGCACTAAATGTTGGCCCCAAAGTGGCAATTTACTGTTGATGCTGTTGTCTTAGGGTAAGCCATAGAGCCCAACAACCGTTCTTCCAAAGTCCAGCTCCCAAAAGTCAACTCGCTCCTACAGCTTGTTGGATGCTCCTGCGCTCCCACCTCAGGGGCTGTTGGTTGTTCTCATCACCTTTCAGCTAAGGGACAAGCAAGAAAAAACAGGGGTGAAACCAAGGAGTTAATGTCTGCAATTCCTTTTCTGATCAACAACTGCAAAGCTGCTTCAGACCCTGGACACACGGTGCCTCCATGAACAAGCTGTCTTTGTTTTCATCTGAGAAAAGTCTACCGCAGCCTACTTCAGAAAAATGCAAAAATAGCCAACATCTTTTTCAATTCTATGTTTTCATTTAATTAGGCAGATTTACTGGAGAAACCTGAATTGTATCAGCAAGATTGTCCTCAGCAAGACTGTCCTAAACTCATGCTGCCTCATTACTTTGCTGGCAGATGGAAACACAGCAAAAATAACTGAAGGGAAAAAAATATAATATTCCTAACATGCCACAGAACAAGTGGAAAGCATTATATGCTAATATTCAAGAAGGATTATAAATATCTCAACAGGTCAGCCCATACTTTTGCTTTCATATCTAAAATTTTTTTCCCTTCTCAAGCTCTCTGATGACCCCGTGATTGAAAGCGAGCTTTTAGAAAAGGACGTTGTCACCCTAAATCCTAACAGCACAAACCTCATGAACGAAACAGAGAGGAATTGTGTTGGCAGATATAACTGTACAGTGTCTAACAAAGACTATAAACAGATCTAACTACCTGTAGACTTGACAATTAATATCTGTAGTATCCGATATATACATATATGTGTGTGTCTACAAGTGAGCACACACATAGGCAGCCAACACCAGTCACACAAACTGTGGACCAAGACCAGATGCTATATCATAAGTTAAGGTTTTTAGAACTTTTACCCTGACAAAACCATGGCTTTTCCTGTGATAAACCATAAACTTTAATCTCAGGAGAGTCACTCAGTGCGAGTGGGCTACATGACTTCCCTAGGTCCATTCCCGTCCCACTGTGTGCGATTTTTGGCGTTGATCTTCCACCATCTCATATTTACTTAATACAACAGCAGATTTCTGCTACCTTCTCTAGCTCTTTTAAAACTTTCTTTAATTTCAGTGATGTCACATCATGATACAGTCTTCTATTTTCAGGTACCTTCCTTATTTGTATAGGAAAATGGTCTTTACCACACTTACCGTGAGCAGTTAGGTAATTCCTGCCAAAGACATGTTTGAGTTAAGAGCAGGTGCTTGTGACTCCTTCACTGGGATTGCCAGGCATTTCCTCTTTGGATCAATAGGCTGCCTTCACAAGTGAAATACTGATATCCCAACCTCCTCCATCTTAAGTGTCTTTTTACAAAACAAGTTTTCTTGCCTAAACCCAATTTACTCTGCTCCTTCTCAAATGTCGCATTCACTACAGATATGCAAAGCTGCTTATTAGAAACCAGAAGGCTAAAAAAAAAATAATTAATTAAAAAGAAATGCCTGAGTCATTAACAGCTGCATAATGTCAGCAAAACAAGAATCTATTCCAGTAGATTTTGGTTCTCTCCATAATTGCAAGGTTGCGTACAGTAAAATATTTGTGTTTATTTTAATCAGAAGTTAGTGAGGGTGCCTAGTTTGTAACATCACTTGTGAAAACCAGCTACAGACATTTCCTTCTGCCATTGTATGCAGCACATTTCTTTGTGCCTTTTTATTCCTGATTCCTCAGTTACAGCAAAACACGTGCAGATTTGAGAACTTGCCCTGCCACTACAGCCAGGCCCCCGAGCAGTGCCAGTGTCCACAATGAGGCACTCGCACAACTGAGCCTTTTTTTTTTTTTTTAAAGAAGGTCACAATTCACCAATTTAATACTACAAAACCACGTAATTAGTCTGGGCTCCACCCAGAAGGCTGAAGGAAAGCTCTGCGTGAGTAATATGAGGTTAAATCTCTAGACTTCTGTACTGACAAATGTTCAGAGCGCAAAACGGGGATTGCATTTACGTCTGTGAGGAAACATGGGTTAAACGCACCATCCTCCCTGCTTTTGCTGCCTCCAGTGATGTATTCCTCAGCTGACTGGGTAAAATCCTCAGCTTCTATGAAAGTACTTTATTTTTCTCCATCTCTGCAGTTTGTGCATTATGGCAAAGTTACAACAGTTAAAATTACATGTTTAACCTTCTAAAGAAAGCCTCCAGAATGTGGCATAGTAGAATATACAGAAACCAGAGCAATAAAGAAACTTGCATTCAGCTTCTCAATTTAAATCATGGCTGTGCTACATCCGGTTACTTTGGAAAACACTTTAACTTGGGTCAGTACGAAAGTCTAGTTATTAAAATTGATCTATTATTGTATAGAAGCCAATGTACAGCAGCCTTCTTGAAGCTAATCTCCTGCTTTGCAAAAACGTGAGAGGAAAAATCCAAGTATACAATCAGCAATGCTTTTATTCAAAGTGAGCATGAACAGTATTTAACCAAACATTCATTAGAAATTAAACTGGAGAAATCTGCTGTGAAAAATTAGCCTGCCTCTGTCATAAGCAGCAACTTATGAATGCATTGAAAAAGTCTATCTTAGTCCTGTTACGATGAGATTTGCACTTAAAATGCTACCACTAGAATATGTGTGTTTTTAATATTGATAACAATTACCTTATTGAAGAGGCTTATGGAACCAGAGGCAGTGGTGGGGACAAGCCGTAGGTTTTGCCAGGGGAAGGAAAAGGACTTGGTGGCAATGGGAGGTCATCAGCATTTCCCATTATTGTGCTTTAAATACGCTCAGCATTCGCTCCCCTGCTATTGTTTTTCACATTCACCTTTGGAAGCAAGGTCAGCCAGGACTATTTAAAAAAAGTTAAAACAAAAGTCAGTATAGGTTTGAGCTATCTGCATGGAAAACTGCAATAATCATCATGTCTTACACAGAAAAAAAGTAAAAGTACTCCCTCTTTTTGCTTTACAGAGTAATTTTCCTTAAGTGTTCCAGATTTGTTTGGACAAGACCAGGAATGGAATACTACCCTCAGTTCAAAGCTCCATCAAAAGGAAAGGGTGGATGCAATCAGGGATTCAGGAAGGAAATCTTAACCACAATATTCACAGCAATGCTTCAATTATGTGTCACACCTCTGTAAATTTATATATATTTTTGCTTCACATCCATGTCGCAGGTCTGAAGCCCGGTCCTACCTAACAGAAGGTTATAGCATCAGGCTCGTAAACTGCCAGCAAATCATTTCATCTGAGATGTTGGTACAAATACTTCAGCACATCACAGTAACGCCTAATAACACTGACATCAGGAAGAATAAAATTCCACAACTGTGAATTCCTTTTTTCTTTTAAAAAAATTAGCAAACCCATCCTGAACATAGTTCTACATTGTAACCCAAACGCCACATCTCCTGCTAACGTCGATTCAGTACAGACAGTCTGACATTAAGAAGCAGCTCCCCCAGAAGAGGAAAACGGCGTAGAGTTTTGTTTGATGCATCACGTACATCTTCTGATCAGAACTTGCCCTGTCCCGGCCTTTCATTGCTAATGTGTTAGTGTCAGCAGGAGAACCAGAGACCTTCCAACAGAAAATGGCAAATTTGCTTCTGTAAAATACAAAATATGAATCTGGTTTCTGCCATAAATTGCATGTTTTTAAAGTCAGACCCAAATCCCTGACATTTCAGTTGATTTAGTGAAACAGCAGAATCCTTTCCCGGATCACCACTATACCCCCTGTCAGAAGAAGCTTAGCTAAGGAGTTAGGTGCATTTTGCTGGTGATGACAAACACAGTGCTAGAAAGGCCGGTCACCAGGTGAAAAATAACATGCTCTACAAATGGCAGGAGAAAGCTGGTGACTGCTCAATACCAGTATGTCTCGTTCTAGATACCAAAAAAAAGAAAAAAAAGAATCAAACCCAAAAAACAGGTCTGTGGTTTGTGCTGGAGCTGGGCATAAACTTCTCCTGAGGTACACTAATATGCCAATCATTTCCAGGGAAACTGATATAATATCATATTACCCATCAGTAAAATAGCACTAAAAATCCATCAAATTCTTAGGTTTTGACCTACCAATCTGCTGATGTGTAAAATTAGAGACCAGGGTGTAGATTTAAAAAAAAAAAATAATCTGATAAAATATATTGCACATTTGAATATACCAAAGGCCGATTTCCCCAGACCAGAACAAGCATTTAGACTATATATGACATTAAACGTTTCCCATTTGCTCTATTTCTCATAGAAACTCGTAATATAAACCAAAATTGCCAAACATCAACACCTATTTCAGCATTTTTGACCAAACGCATAAGCCCCGTTTTACAGCGGCGTGTAGTGAGAGGTGACCGCACACGTGGTCGGTTCACTCCCTGTTGCAGCGTGATGCAGCTGCGCAGCAGTCAGCTCGTGGCAGCGGAGGTTTGCCAGATTATACAAACTCACTTAAATCTAACAGCAAAGAAAGCTGAAGAACTTTCTCCTTGTAGTCTCCCCAACTGGAATTAATGCCACTGAAAATTACTGTTTAGTGCTCCTCTACTGTTCCTCACAAACTGTTTCTTCCTTGAGCTTTAAATGGTTGAAAGTCTTTCAGTGTTATTACGGGATCAAAGCCACCGCTGAGATCATAGCTTTCGGTTGTCACTTGGATTTTTTTCAGTATAAACAGTGTTTTGGTGACTTTAATGCTTGTGAAAAGTACCATGCTGGCCACGTTGCAGTCTGCACTTTGTGAGCGACGCTATTGCTCCATATTTTCTTTAATCCTTAGTCCTAACAGAGAGATTTTCGACTCCACCATCATCCTGGTGATTAAGCCCAGCTGTGCAATGTGGAGAAATAAACACAATAGCTCTTATACATATACGTAAGGAAACGAGTACATATTTGTCAGAACAGTATGACTAATCAAGAAAAAAGATCATCATCTCAGAAGTTCTGGGAACATACGGTGATGCAGAAAAGAACAAAGAAGGAATTATTCCTAATCAGAACCGAAAAAAAATGAGATTATCGTGAGATGGAGATAAGAAAACAATAAGAAAATGGTCACTGACCAATGAGAAAACAAAGAACTCATTAGTACATAAAGGAGATAATATACATATGAGTTACTTGAAGAACTGGAGACAATTGCTCTAATGATTTTATTCCAGATTCATCTAATGCTCAGGGTAAAAACACAGTTCCAGTTTATTTTCTAACTCAGATAAGCAGCATCTACAACAACCAAATATGACCCTCGCAATGAAAAAAGAAAAATCATAATATGGATTTTGATCTGTTCAGTGAGATGGCCTTAGAAGCTCCTGAAGAGTAACCTGCCTTTATTGCTATCAAGGTGGTCAATCTGCCTGAATCGTGCACAGATGATTCTTTTATTCCTTCCTCATTTGAGCCTATAACCGTATTGTGGCTCAACTTTTATCCCCTCTCAATTCAACAGATGTTTTTCAATTAAAGCAACAGAAGCAAAATCAGTAGGTAAAGTGAAAAATTTAGAAAAGCATAGTCTGATTTTAAAATTTACTAAATATTTCTATCTCCAAAAAAGTAAGCACTTAAGTAACACCCCCAGCTCCTATAAACAGCAGCTTCCAAGGAAAGTAAATACTACCGAAAATTGTTTTGACTTCAAAAGAATGTTAATTAACAGCCATACCTGGCACCCTGAAAACCCAGTTAGCCACAGCAGCCCAATCAGGTCAGCAGACAATTCAGGACTCTGTCATCTGGTGTTAAAGGAAACCCTACAGAAGAGTCAAATTAGCAACCTGCAATGTGTCATTACACCATTTTGTAGGCGCGAGCTGAAAATTGGGTAATAGATCTACTGACATAATTACAGATTACAATATTTGAGTAAATCTTAAAAAAGGTAAGTACAAAATTCAGTAGGTGAAGATAAAATTCCACACGTAAATCAATCAACCTCTGAAATGTCTCCCTGCAAAAAAACTTCTTACCAGAAAGTTAACAACAAATTCTACCTATTTTCCAGCCTAAATGGCATCCCTAGCCAACTGAGGAAACCCTTCAATGAGGAATGCTTTTGTGTGTGTTCCATCTTTTGTCAGAAATTATTAAAAAAGAAAAATCACCTTTTAGGTCTGTCTGCCCAGAACAGTCTGTTCAGGGGTGACAGCGTAGGATTGTCCCCAGCTGTGCTTCTACTGGGGTTTTGCCCCTTTTGGCTTTCGATTGTAGGAGCTGGGGGTCTTACAGCTCAACATCCACAGCCCCTGGGGAGAGCAGACCCCTGGAGATAGTCGCTGCGAAGGAGAGGGAGAACAGCGGTCACAGAACAGAGGACAAATGGGAGGATACAGTGAGCAAGACATGGAAAATGTGTTTCCTCTCAATTGTTACTTCCGCTGGATCTTTTCAAACACGTCACCTTGCAAGAAAGACAGTTTGTGGTACAATGTTGTGGAATTTAGCGTAAGAATTCACTCATTTGTCCCCACCTTAGTTAAAACACCGACTGAGCTGTCATTCCTTTATTGCTCAAATATTTAATGCCTTGTTTAAACATTGTGCAACTAAACACTTCAAAAAAGTATTGTTCTGTTGCAATAGTTATTTAACAGTGACATACACTGAATATAAGACCAGTGTCAAAAAGTGCTAGTATTTCAAGGGGATTTTTACTGCTGTCAGGTATGAGCAAATGTTAGCCTCAAACAAATTAAAATAGCTTGTGTGGGGGGGTGAGGGGTCATGACTTCGCATCCATCCGGATCTGCCGGGAGGAATTTAACGTAAAGAGTGCTTTAGAGGCTTCATTTTAGACCCCATCTTTCGGGGATCTGGAACACTGTCCAAACATCTCTGGCGAGGGAGGACAGCTGTAAGAGCTGTGTGAAGGAGAGAAAGACTCTAACCAAACATCACAGCTCTGCCCAGCCTTTCGGCTGAGTTCCTCTGTGACAGCCATCAGTGGTACAAAATACTCAGATAGGTGTGTATACCTATCAGCATTTCATCTTTAAAGGGCTGCTTAAATTGCTATTTGTTTTTAAACAGGCCTGAGCATGTGTCCAAGATCCATTTGTTACAGTTTTACAAGGCAGAATTGTGATTTGAGTTGATTAATAGGTATTTATTGCTTGTGTTTATTCTTGGCTCTCTATGATTATATCTCACTGGGCATGTAAGGGATTTGTTTGCTTGGGCCAGCCTGTAAACTAAGATTTCTCTGTTCCACACCTGTTCATGATCAAAAGAAAATGATCCAAATAGGTTAGCAAACTGTTCTGCATCTCCTCTTAATGCTAGAGTAACAGTGATAGTCATCTGCAATGATTTACTCCCCTTTGCTAGAACACATGGCCTTTCACTTTGCTTGGGTTTAGGTAATTTCATATTTATTCTGATTTTCTAGCAAAATATCGTTTCTGATGCCATCACTTAGTTCTTAAATCTAGCCATCTGCTATAAGCCTGTCTCACCTCCCAAGCCCGCAACCCCCAAGCAAAGCCTGTCCTGAGAAATACCCTCCAAACTTTTCATCCTGACACGCTGAGCACTTTCCTTTTCTGCCAGACAGGCTGCCGTGGTGCTGGCTCCGCAACACGCGTGGCATCAGTCTTGTTCGCTTGATACAGGTCAAGAAACTAAAAATAGCTGTAAATGTGGTAAAGTTTAGCTCTGTAACTATTCCCTGAGGTAGATTACTTTAAATGTGGGCTTACTATGAAATACACCCTCAAGAAAACCCTGAAGAATCGGTGGTGCGTGCTGCATTAGTCGCGTGAAAGGGTTGGAGGTGTAGCCCAGTGACCCAGCGTTTCATGCTGAATTCCCTGGGTACGTACGATACCGCCGGTAGAGAGAGAGGATCCCATCCGCACGTGCCTTGTGTTACTGGAGTTGAAGCTAGCACGTTCATACTGCAGCTAACGCGTGGGGAAGTACAGTAAAAGAGGATCCTGTAAAAGCTCACGTGCTTGAGAATTTCTGCACTTCTCTGTTTCACTAGGTTCACAAAGGGTTTTTCTGCACTGAAATGTTTGACACTGCAAAAGGTATTGATTTGACACACTAAAGCTACAGCGGATTGAAAGGAATGCCACTTGCCTTCGAATGCCTTCGGGAAGGAGAGTACGATGGGAAATTAAAGGTGATCAAACATCACTTCTGAACTGGAGGAGCCCCCAAGCAACAAGACCAAGAGTCGTGATGGCTCGTTCACTGGAAAAGTGTGCCAGCGGCAGAGGAGCAGTTAAAAGAGAGCTCTGAAGCTTACTCGTGACTGTGTCAATTTTACAGGATGTTGGCCTGCATTTTAAAAGCAATATAAAAATACACAAAGTCATGGAAACAGATAGCATCAATCGATTCGCAGGTTTTTGCCCAGAAGGGGTTACTAGACCTTCTTGACTGACAGAGATACCGCGGCCCCTTACACATCAGGTGTTACTCCTGTGCTGACCCAAATCACTTGCATTGAAGTGATGGCTTTCAAGTCCTTTCACTTTTCTTCATTTCCTGACTCTAACAATTCTGGTCAAAAACAATCCTGTAAGTTTAACGGGAGACCAAGTGAAGGCCTTGAAGGTAATTCATGTCACAGTGAGTGAGCTTCAACAACTCATCTTGTTTATTTTTCCGTTAGTTCCCTATGGAACCGTTACAGCTACACAGCAAGCCTCCCCATAGGCCAGTCGACCACGTATGATACACAGTTTTTTAGAAAATTTGTCTATTGTACACTCACCCAAATCATAAGAGACTTCATTTTGGCTTTAATGTAGCCTGCCCTTTTATAAAAATGCAACATATCATCCATTTTTCCCTGCAGGAAACACAGTCTGCGTTACATCACATGTATAAAATCCACTGGGAACACCCTGTTACCTGGGTGTGCAAGAATGGCATCTGTCGCTGCTGGCACTGAACACACATGTTTGTCTTTTTAAAAAAAAATCCTTCCCATAACCAAAAAGATTTAGAAGTTGTCAGATGCCTTCAAGATCAAATTTCCCTGAAAAAAACCAGCCACAATAAAAACAGCATACATATTTTTATGCCAGTGCTTAATCATAGGCAAGGCCAGCCCAGCAACGCATTAGAAGATCACCCATTCAAAGCTTGATTTATCCAGCAACAAATTTGGTGAACTAATTACACAGAAAATAAACTCTTGTGATTAATTATTGGGAATAAAATGAAGCCATAATTAATGACAGGAGGAAGCAAAAGCTATAAACAATTCACTTAAAGTCATGTAACAGAGCTTGTTTTTAACTACAGCAAGAGGCTGAAGATAGAACTGGAAAAGTTGCAAAACAAAATAAAGTGAAGTTTGTCCAAATTCATTGTATTATGTTACAGTCATCTGTTAGTGATTATGAGCCAGTGAGGTCTGTCATAAATGCTTACAAAGGATATAGAAATAGTCTTCAAATACAAAACAAATTAGGAATAACTGGCCTCTAAACAAGCATTTGATGTATGAAAAAAGATGGTAAGAAAATTTAAACCTCAATGTTTTTTAGACCAGCTGCCTGCAACAACCCTTTAGAATTTTCCATTTCTAAAGGGTCCAAGTCAGAAGTGACATAAGCGTGATGCAAACCACCGCACAATGTCAGCACTGGGAAAGTTGCCACAACATCCAGTTTGTTAAGGAAGAAGAGAGAAGGGGAGAGTGAGAGAGGCTTATTAACATGTAGATTACACCACCCCCGTCCTCTTTGAATCTGAACCAAGTTAACTGGGATGAGAGGTAAAAAGATATTGTTGAAGGACAAAACCCACAGGCACTGCATTCCAGCTGATGAGGATATGTGTGTCACTTCAAGTTAGGCCACTCACCGGTTCCTTCTGTTCAAATATTACATGCTGTAGAGCTAATTTTTTACTGTCACCAAAGTCTGAAGCAGATGAGCAGAGCCTAGCTCGAGGCTTGGCTGTGAGAGGACGCACGTTCAGCTTTGAAGGGATGCATAAGATCAGGGCTTAAAATAAATATATTTTCTAAATGTTGTGGAAGCAGCACATGCCTATGTTTGTACAGATTTAGGAACAACCCCCCAGAACTAACTTGGACCTGTTCAGCATTTAAGCTTTTATTTTCCCAAGTCAAAATGCTTCATAAATTCAGGGTCACGTTTGATCAACAGCAAATTATAGCAACACAATCTCTACAGCAATTTAGGAAATTGCCATGGAAATTCTTCCTTGTCTCTGCTTTGCGATACAGGCTCTCTGTCCTTGTCTTACTGACCCTCAGGTCTCGGTTACTCACAGCTTCTTTGCTGCACTCAGGAGGAAGGAAACAACCGTATCACTGACAGCAATGCTGACCGAGAACGCAGGAAAAGGAGGAGAGCTGAGGAGGGAAAAGGAAGGGCATGGAGAGCTATGGATGGGGTCAAAGCCTCACAGCTCAGACATCAGGGCTTTGCAGGCTATTTCAGCACAAGTGGCAAATTTAACAGATTTACCTCTTTTTAAGCTCTTACCTCTCATTTAAGCCTCAGAGCTCCCACAAAACCTAAGGCATCACAACCATGAGCATGTGCAGGGTGGTTTTAACCTCTTTCCTTGAGCAGGGACAGGTGCAGCACATGAGCATGCTAACGCCGTGAGCTGGAGAAGCTGGCCCCTCGCAGTCCTCACTTCCTCCCTCCCCACCCTGTAACGCATCCTGCACCAAAGCTTTTCTCACCAGAGCCCCGCTTCACCTCGCTGCTTGCCCTTCCACAGCCTGTGCTTTGTCCACTCCCGCGACGCCCTCAGTCGCTTGTCCTACCTCCAGAGCGCTGCCGCTGCGAGAAGCGGGGTGCGTGGAGCGAACTGGCAACATCAGAAAACCGCTGGCACTGCTCAGACCCTGCCAGCGCCAGCCGAGGAGATTCACGCTTCATGTTTCCTTTGAAAAGTGACATCGGAGCTGTCGTCGCAGCGAGGATAAATGAGGAAAGACTGGATCTTGGTTTCTTCCAGCTGCACAGAATTAGAGACAAACATGGCAAGTGCCCCAATACGGAAAAAATAAGCCTGCTCCCTCTGCAAAAATTTTGTAAGCGCTTGTCCCCCTAAAATATATGAAAAATGCCACTACCCTCTAATAAGCAGCTGTGTCGTTCCAGACATGATGTTAAGTAAAGCAGTGTGTTGTAAAACTAGAAGAGATGTGAAATTAATCTAAAGTTAGCCTTTCTATATGGGATATAACTCAGGTGCAGATGAGAAATTTGGCCCCTAAATTAGAAAAAAGAAACTTAATTTGCTGAAGTTATTGACAGTGTCAATTAAGCCTGAAGGCAAACCCTCCCAAACTGCATAGCTGCTCACTTTCTCTTGGAAGCTGAACTTACTGCAATTGAATTTACTAAAACTTTGCCATCTTCTAGTATGATTGGTGTCAGAGAACAAACTGGGGTTTTTTATTTTCCTAACACAAGTCCTGGAGGAAGCTACCACACAGGTTATACAGATGCTCTGAGGATGAAGACAGAAATCTAAGTAACATCGGGAAAAGGGATGGGAAAAGAACACGTTTGTATGTCTGTCTGGAACCAGTCGTAGTGTCTCACAGAAAAACAACCATTAGACTAGGGTAGGAGTTGAGGTGCTGCCAAAGGGTACTGGGCTAGATGCACTCGTGGCCTGACCCGATATGGCTGTCTTCGTCTGAACATTTTCACCCAAAACACGGCCCATTTCTCTTGAGGCGCTTCAGAATTTGTTACAAAGAATTTGTAACAGAGAATTTATTAACAAAAGGAGTAAAGGAAGCTGCAGAAGGGACAAAACAGAAACAAGATGGGGTTTCTGGGAAGGTGAGAAAAAAGGGAGGAACTACATTTGCATCTGCTACCCCAGCAGAAAGACAACAGCATAAAGAGCATACAAACTATTAGTTATTGAAAGTATTTCAGGAAGGGAAATCATCATCACCAACAAAGTCAGGGCAATTAAATTAGTTGGGTGGCATAGAAAATGGTGTAGTAAAGAACATTATCATGCCTTTATTGTAATAATTCTCTCCCTCACTTAGGAAAGCTTCAAAAATACTGAATTTCAAGTTCTATGAAAAAACATTACATTAATAAAGGCAACTTCACACTCCATCAGAGGCAGTTTATTGGGCTACAAGGATGATGAGGGGACTGGAGCATCTCTCCTACGAGGAGAGGCTGAGGGAGCTGGGCTTGTTCAGACTGGAGAAGAGAAGGCTGAGAGGGGACCTTAGAAATGCCTCTAAATATCTGCAGGGTGGGTGTCAGGAGGACGGGGCCAAGCTCTTTC
>Ga0065711_1004894_pt1 | contig 44341 bp, 21 predicted proteins | sample Hoacrofraction12_FD_59098 | JGI IMG/M metagenome (GOLD analysis project Ga0065711, IMG submission 59098) | Hoatzin crop microbial communities from Cojedes, Venezuela - Epithelial fraction 12 v2 (version 2) | ecosystem: Host-associated > Birds > Digestive system > Esophagus > Crop | place... | reverse complement strand
CTAGGTCCTAAGGTTCAGATATATCAAAGCCCCCAATTGCCTTCCCCCCCCCCCCCCCTTTTTTTTTTAGAAACATGAAGAATATGAAAGCACATACTGAAGCTGGTCCTTGTTAGCAGGCCCATTTTCATCTCTTTAAACTCAAAGAGAGCAATTCCCTTGAAAACTGTCACCGCGTTTTCGCAATCCATAAAGAGGAAGTTCAACAGCCTTAGGTCACTCATCATAACTACAGTAGATACAGAGCATAAATTATGTCTTTCTATTTCACAGTAGTGAATCATGTATATTCTTTTATCTTAATTACTTGATTCTGTCCATAAATCGAATATTCCAGACATGTTTTTTAGCCAGCAGGGTGTAAACAGATGCCACCCCTTTCTCTGAAGTAATATTCCTAGCATTAATGTTCCATCGCCTTTCCTTTCTGCATGGTTATGGGTAAACCTCATCTTAACCATTCTCTCCCATTTTCTTTTTCTATATACAAACATACAGATGCCACATTTATTGCCATTTCTACCACGCAATTACTTGTAAACAAACTGGTAAAGCTGTCAAGTGGCCTTAACTCTAATCAAGAATCTTTTCCACATATGCACGCGCTGTTCCGCAGTTGAAGCTGCACACATTTCACACTGCAGCTACCCTGGCATTTCTTTGATCCTAACGCAGTTGATGAAGATGCATATTACACCGAGTCATAAACGTGGGATACAGACTTCCTAGGATGCTCATTCCCTGCAGAGCATTAGTTAGCTTTCCCAGCAAAATTTGGAGACGGAGCATACAAGAGGAAGTGCAAGCACTTGGGTGGTGTTAGGCTATTTGAAAAAAGCCCCTCGGAATCAGACATCCACTGGAATTCTCCAACTGCAAACCACAGCAGAAGGGATATCCCGAATTTCCCCCCCTGCCCCCAGTCATCTGTATGAGACACAGCCAGCAACATCACCTTTAAAATTCAGTGCTGTAAGGAACCAAATTGATTATGACCTGCCAAAATCCTCACACTGACTGTGACTACTAATGCATCCACTTCATGGAAATCTCACCTCCAAAAAAACCCACACAGCTTTGCACAGATACCCAGCTGTGAAATTTGGACAAGCAAGACCCAAAAGTTCAACAACCCTAGGGATATGTCTGATACCAGGCCAGGATGGACGGGGCTCTGAGCAACCAGATCCTGCTCACTGCAGGGGGGTTGGACTAGATGTCCTTTAAAGGTCCCTTCTGGCCCAAACTGTTCTATGATTCTGTATAAGAGGAAAGGAAGCTGTAACTAGTACGACCTTCTTCACAGCTTGTCAAATCTTACAATGTCCTAGGCCAGAGCCTGCTGCATTGGTCGTACAGGCTGATTCCAACACTTGTCCCAGCAAAGTTCCCACGTGCATCCCAAGACTGAGACATCACCTCTACCCAGGGTTTTACAGCAAAACTACAGTTGTCACAGTCTCTGTTAAAACTCCAAGAACTTCCCAGGAGATCCATAACATTAGGCTCAATTTAGGTGACGCCTGCACCTCTCTCCACAATGGCAGTATTTCTAATGTGTTTACTGCCCTAAGGAAAAAAGACAAAATCTACCATAGCCATGCAGATGCACTTATCCAGCCAACTGCAAAACACAGAATCATAGAAAGCATCCTGATTACGAGAAGAGAGATACGTATCTCCACAACTGTGCTGTTCCAGTTTTATACATAAACAGCAAATTAGTAGAAAGATTGATTTGACAACAGAATGCATCTGCAAAGATAAGAACCACCCTTCCAATAATGCTACCTATAATTAGACTTTTTTAACCCAGAATGCTTAAAACATACCATGTCTTAAGTAGTGAAATAAGTACCTGACACACCACGCAGCAAAAAGACAACTCCTTTTACTGGGCATGAAATGCAAACCACGCATGGAATGCTGGTTCAGCAGACTGCAGGCTGTCATAGGAGGTGCTCTGCGCCTTCTCTTCATTACCCAGAAATGGGAAAAAGAGGAATTGCCTCTTGTGGTCCTTTATCAGGTGCTGCTCAAGTGAATAGATCATTTTACACAGCTCGCTTTTCAACGGAATTTTATAATATCATGCCTAGCTACAGACGACCACCTCCTCGAGAGCACTCCACAGACTGCTGCGAAGGCATTCCCATCATTTGATTACAGCAAGTCAAGCATTTGTCACGACTCGTCTCCACGAACCCACAGCACATCACAGCCACGGGAACACAATCCCCATCAAGAGGCCTCACCCACTGCCCCGCTCACCAGCCTGCAAGAGCGCAGAGGAACTCCTCTCTTGTCGTCGCAATTCTGTTCTGCAAACGGCAACAGCTGAAAAACACTTATTTTCATAGCATCACCTCCTCAGAAATTTTAAAGTGTCAGGACTTCATTTTTGAGAAGGATTCTTACATTCTGATTAATTTCTGCTTTACATTTTATGTTGTAATTACAACTGGTATTTTGCTATTTTAAAAAGGAAGTTTTACGAACAAAAGGGAGGCACAGTTTGTTGTTTTGTACAGCATTCCTTCCATGAGATATATTAACAGTACATACAGGTGGATGGAAGAAGAATTGCTTTACAGCAATAAAGTTGAAGATTTGCTTACCATAAGTCTGTTTGTTTTAATAACTTTGCATTGCTTTTAACCTTAAAATGTGCCAAGAAACAAGACAATGAAAGGAATAAGATTTTAAAAAACCCCAGAGTTCTGCTTAGAAAGCAGAGCAGAATACTTACGCTCTACTAATTTAATTAAAGAGTTATTTTCCTTTTAAATACCCTCTGATGGCCCAAAACGAACTCAGACTGATTTAAAAATCAATCACTTTAATCAAAATTACAAGTTCAAATTCTCCATGGAGTAGTGTTCAGTGACTACAGAGTCAAAAACGCACATCCATCACATCCCTGCTCTTCACCTGCTCCGAGTCCCAGGCGGGGAAGAGCAGGGGTTCTCTCATCTACCCAAGCCATGGGACCCTCGGGCCAGGCAGCCGGGCTGCTCGCCAGCCCCCAAGTCCCGCTTACGCTCTCCGAACAGGCCCTAGGTAGCACACAGACCTCGCGCCTGCCTTCTGCACAGAAATAAAAAGAACTCGCAACAGGTCTGAAGCTCTGTTAGTCACAAGGTGGAGCTGACTTGGAGCATCTTCCTCAGTGGCTCCATCAGTCTCTCCGCCGTGTGAAGAGGGGGGATGCTTTGCCTTTCCTGCCACTCAGACACAACGCGTCCCAGCTATTCAAAGAGCATCTACATTATTTTCCCTTCCACATGCCAGTGGGTTCGTACCTCTCACCAGCAGCCTGCTAGAACAGACATCTCTCCTAGTGTTTTTATTTTATCTATATGAAATCAACACTTTTTGACACTGTGTCGTGTACCAACCTCACGTTTACCCAAGACAGACAAAAAAAATCACTTGCCTTCAAGAACATACTTGCTCCACACAGCGATCACACAGCAAGACCAGGGGTAGAGCATGGCAACAGCACCTCAGCAGCGATAACCACAGAAACTGGCATTTCAGGACGCAGACCAGTTGCCCAGTGTCCATCACATCAGCAAGTGCTTCACAGTAAAGAGGAACAACGGCTGATCCTTACGGACACAGACAGTCACAAAGAGAACACACACGTGTGTCAACAGCCTGAAATGTCCCCAAGCCTTGAAATCTGAAGGAAGCCATGGAAAACGGGCAGAAAGAGTCCAACCAGCTCACTATGGGACATGGAAGGAGGAACCCAGATATGTGATCACTCTCACTTTTTTATGCACGTTCAGGTGAAGAGAGTTGTCCACCAAGACTGCCAGCACTGCAGACCCGTGCCACCTCCCACCTGTGACCATGCACCGTTATTCTAGAGCACTCAGGACACAAACTTTCATTAGGCTGTCTCAGCGGTGTTTTCCGTAACTGAACTTGCACTACAACTCAGCTGCACTTTCTCCAATATAGCTGGAAAAATCAAAGATGTCTATTTTACATATTAAGCATTATTCCTTCCCGCCTGTGTTCTACTTCCAAGCACCCAGGTAGGACTCAGCAGCTCAGCAAGACGTTTGTGCCTCCAAGCCGCCCTTCGCCATCCCCACAGCACAGCTCTGGTAACGCACCACCAAAACACAGCTCCCCACCGCAGCCACGGCCAGCACAGACCCCAGCCCGGGTAGCGGGCGGTGGGATGCGTACTACGTCCTACACCTCCCCACGCGACAGTGAGCATTCCGTTCTCACGAGAGCATCATCACTACCTCGCAGAGCAGCATGCAGCACATCAGCGAGGCTGCCCTTTCCCAGCAAAAGGCAAGCAAGCGAACGGTGAGGGATGGGACGCCCACTAACATTCAGCGACCATGGTGACATTTCATATTCCTTAAGGAAAACCATTCTGAAAGCAGGAAAACAAATTTCTTTAATGAATTATCTTCACCAGCTCGCAAAGCATAACAATGTATCTTTGGAGACTTAGCCCAGACACAAGAAGCCTGACAGTGCTCAAGTACCCCCAAATGACCAGAGAGAAAATTTCAACTTCAATAATCCTAAAGGTCAGAAGCATTATTAAACATGACAGATGCCCTCACTATTCAACACCAGAGGACATGGCTAAACTTATTCTAACTCCATTTTCTCCTGCTACACGTAAAGCAGCTAATGTACCATTTAATACTTTCTTTTTGCTCCTAAAAGCTAGAAATAACAATCTTTTTTCTCCATATTGTCAAGTGACACTTAATGATTTATTTAGCAGTCAGTTATCTCAGCACCAGGTGGAGGAAACAGCTAGGTTTACTTCAGGTAAGTAGGAGGAAACAAGACAGTAGAAAAGTAAAAAGAAAAAAAAGCAATAGGTGCTAAAGACTATGCTACCATAACAAAGGGCCTAACAAAACTAACAATATGGGCAAGTCAAATATATAGAGGGATGTAAATACATTCTGTGGTTCCTGCATCTACAATCAAGCCACTGCTATTAAACGTGTTCTCATGTACACATTACCAGCCACACGTGTTCCTCTTGATAACACAGCATGGGAAAAGCAATCCTGATTATACTCCACAGCCATCAGTGGTGCAGTCTGATTTGTCCCTGTTTGCTCAGTATCTGTTTTCGTCCTTGGCTCACAGTCAGATGGGGGGGTGTGTGTGTGTTAATGGAATTTGCATCAATTGTGCTTCCTGCTTTCCTTTTCATAAAATTAGGAAAAACAACACAATAGCAATTTTGCAAAATGAGCATGGGATTTCACGCTCAGCCCTATTTTTGTTCCCCTGCAATTTTTAGAATTCCCTTTTCTGTTCTATACAGAAGCCGGCTCTTAAAAATCAAACAGCTTGACAATGAATGGGAGCAATCTTCTGATTCCAAACAAGCTGACAAGCATCAGCAGCTCCATTCAGGCACGGCCCGCCATGTTCTCGGCTTCGGAGCGTCGATGCACCGTGGCGCACACAGACGAGCATCTCGCCGCCGGCAGCAGCGCCGGACGTTCGAGCAGCGCAGGGCTTCGGCAGCAGCTCGCTGGAGCCAGGGAAGGAGCTCTCGGAGCCTTTGTCGGGGGCGAATCCTCAACAGCCGCCGGCCAGGCTTTCATTTTTCACGTGGCAAGAAGCCAGCAATGAAAATTCCATTTGCTTGCCTTCTGAATGCCCAGTGGTGCAAAAACAAACAGCATAATCGCACAAAAAAACCCTGTGGATTATTCTGTGGTTTGGTTTTTGTTTGGGGTTGTTTTTTGGTTGTTTCTTTTTTTTTTTTCAGCTGTAGCCCTTAAGATGCAAGACCTGGATTTCAACTGTAAAGATCTAGGCCATATGGAGGGGAATGGAGGAAGAGCTGGAGCTGAGCCCTACAATACATACATACAGCCTTAACTTCCAGCTGTTCAATCCTCATTTTAAACAATGCCACCATCTGTTTTAAACCCCCAAATATGAATCTTCTCTCCCTTTTGAAAAGACAATGATGCAATTGTGACATAACATTACAGCTCTGTATAAATTAATTTAGTTGCATTAGTGCATTACACTATCAAAGCTAATCAGAAAAGCAAAACCAAAACACCTACAAAAATGCTAAAGATTCTTTACTACACAAAATAATGCCCCTGATGAAATTACAAATCTCTGCCAGTATCAACCAGGTCTGAAAACAGCATCTTCATGCAGCCCTGTGCACTTTGGGAATGCCAGATCTGCTGGTTTAGCTATTTCAGAATGGATGGTTTCTGCTCCTGCCTTCAGAAGATAGACAACAAAATAAAGAGAATGTTGCCGTATTTTTCAACCAAGTTCAGCGAAACTCCAATACTCATAAATCCAGAGCAGCCTCATTTCTCTTTCTTCAATTCTGAACTCTCATCTAAAAGACATTTCAAATACCTGGCTAATTTAACACACCAAAAGCAAGCAAATCAACCCCGCACTTGAAGAACAGTCTGCTACTACAAAAACAATTATTTTTTTTTACATGTACGTGACAGGACCAAACCCTACTGCGTACCACAGCTTAATACCTGCGTGAAAATTTGGAGTGTCATCTGGGCAAAAGCAAACAAAAAAAAAATCTACAGAGAAGCACTGTAAAAAGGAAGGGAATTATCAAAATGATTCATATGCATCTGGAATGATTTTAATACAAAATGCCCAGCAAATCTCCCTGCGCTGCTGACAAATCACCAGCTGAGGTAAATCCCAGATAATGAAACATTGTAAGAAAGGCTCTATTTAATAATTTAGCCCCTGTCAAGAAGTTTGTATTGATTCTTGTTTTCAGCACAGGGAGAGAATGTTATCTCCAGCCTTACGGCTCAGTGACAGCATCAGTGAATTTAATCACTGTGCAGCTCCTGCCAAGCAATCCTTAAACTGTCACCTCTGATTCTTCATCATTCCTCGCTCCTTGGTTCAAAGCCCCCTACACCCACATTTTCATACTAATCTCCCACCCCACACGTGCCCCACCGTAATCACAGCAGCATTTCAATCTGCTCCACATTAGACATAAAAGCCAATCTCATTTGCAGACGAAATTTTTTATTTTAAATAATTCAGCACTCCTTCAAATGTCTCATTCGTCTCTCTCTTATTAGCAAGTCTGCTCAGCACCTTAATAGCAAACTCTGCTGTGCTGAAGGCAGGATCGAGCAATCGTGGGACAGCAGTTCTAGCAAAGGTTTGGAGTAGAAAGAAAATCTTTAAGTCTTTCCTTGGCCGTGGAAGTGGAGATGAATCTGGAGAAGCAAGAATCTATATTAATCACCATTTTTTCCACACCAAAAAGGAAAGGTCACGCTGCCTTGTAACTGGCCAGGAAAAATTAGCCACAAATTAATTCAGCTGCAGTTCAGGAACAGAACATCAATTCATCTACAGACAGAATGAGGCTTTTAAATACATAAATGCTTGTGGCTAGAGAAACCTCACCCAGACACTTGCATTCAAAAACACTAGCCCCTGTAAAAGTGCAGAGAATAACAGCTGTACTTTTCACACATTTGCTAAAATGCAAGGCCATCTGCAGGAAGAACGCAAAGGAGAGGAAGCGTATCCTGCATAATTTAGAAAAAACAGATTTCTTTTCATTTTTCCTCTTTATTCCAGGTGAGATGCAATACTTTCCATTTTATACTCCTTTGGATCAAAGTAAAATGATCCCACAGGCCCATACAGACAAGGTCATCATACACAGATTTTCTATTACAGGGCACTAGCGGCATTTCACAACTGTCTTTTTATGCACTTCTGCCTTTCCATCCAGACTATAAATTGTTACAAGGCCCTGGGGCAATCCAGCTGTATACTCCATTCAAATCAGGCTTCAAGGAGAAAGCACCACAGTCAAGATGCTTCAATCAAGTAAACACACAGGCACAAAGGGCAACTGCATCACAATTCATAATGTTTGCTTTTGCATGGCAAATTCACCATTTCTCTGCTTTAAAGTTTCTCTCTGATGCTCAGATTCAAAGTGTAGCCCATTAGCATTTTAAATGTGACATCAAATTAAGTCAAAATACGATAAATCAGAAGCATGCTGCTGAAATCCATTTGCTGGCTGGGTTCTGTCTCTCTCTGGAAAAAAGGAAAACCTTAAAAAGGAAATTTGGACTTAATCAAACACTGGAAATTCATACCCAGAAAAGTTTAAGTGCCAGGATTAGAGGGCAGATTTGCAAGACGTATTACATTTCTATAAATTAGCTCCTATCATGGCCCCAGATATCCTGTTATTACCAGCAGCTATGTGTTTCTTTTGGCTGTCGGCTGTCCCTTGGTTTTGTTGTTGCTGTTCTTGTTAACTTCTAACTTCACCTCTACTTGTTATTGCAGAGAAAAAGCATACAAACCTCTTGGACCATGGTTCCTACTTTCTCTTTCATTTTGGATGTATCTTTTCTTCCCCTTTTCAACCTAGAAGTTAAGTTGAAACTGCCCTGGTTTCAATAAATTAATCAGAACTTTATACTCAATACACTCCTAAGTGTAATGTTCTGTGACTAGCTACATTTTCCAATCAGTACGCTCTTACTTTGGATGGAAGTTAAAACTTGGGTAAGTTCTGCATTGTGCTTTGTTTCCTTCTCCCAAAACACTAATATTCAGTAATCCTATTTTACTACTGACCTCTGCATACAGGTAAATGTATTTCCAATAGCCATGGCTCTTTACTACTTTTGATATTTAAGCTGAGACAAGTATTCAGAGCTGGATATGCATGGGTTTAGATGCACGACATAGTTAACCTTCCTATTTGAAATGCAATTACTGCTGTTGCACCATGTATTTAAGCCAACAGCTGGTTATTTAAGGTGAGGAGAAATGTTTTATTGGGATAAAACAATCTTGTAAAAAACACTGCAGGCTTTTTTTGCTCACAACCCACTGCAGCAGCTGCCACTGTCTCCTGCGGAAGCAGCTCGCACCACTGGACAGCTCAAGAGCTTGGGGCAAAGCGTCCGCGTCCACGCTCCTCTGCACAGAGATGGAATAGTTTGCTTCAATTCTGTTGGACTTCAAAGAATCCTCCTGATGGACTGCTTACTCGCATCGTGTCACAGAGCTCTCCCTAAAGCCGGTTTAGTTTATGTAACCGGAGGTGCGTGTGTTTCCATTATAAACTGGTTACCTAACCCAACGTCATGGGTAAGCTCCCTCCCATCATCACAGACGCATCTTCCCAAAGGCCAGTGCTCGGCGCCTGTCCAGGCGTCCAGCAGAAAGCCCTCGGGAAGAACGGGCACCAGGCTGATCCTTGGCTTTGTCACAGCACAGGTTTCCATACGTAAAATTTACATCCTCGAGAAATTCTACACCACCTCGTCACGCCTCTCTGGTAGGTCCACTGAACACAAACGGCAAATTCTTCAAGCCACTCTCACCTACACATCCCTACATCTCAGCCCCGCAGCCCGCCTAGGTGTCTCACACCAGCTACACGCCGTTAGCTAGCACCGTGCTCTGCCTCCTCGCGCCCGCAAGGACTGAAGCAGCTTCCTGCCAGTTCAGTGGGGCTCTACAAGAAGGAGCAAAGGCCATTTCACTGACCAGCGTGCATGCGTATTAACTGACTTTCTGCATATTAATTGGATTTTCTCATACACATCAGTCATCTAAGTTTTAATCATGTATTTTCATCATCTGGAAGTAATCACAATCAACATTTTAATTAAGATAAAGAGAATGGACTGAATTTCAGGACTTGTTAACCAGTAACAAAGAGATGAAGAAAAACTTCACTGTTTATAATACATCGATTATAATACCAATAATCAGTCAAGGTTTAAACTACAATAGAAAACCATGGAATATTGCTATTTAATAAGAAACTATAGCTATGAAGCTATGTCCTCAGTCTGATAAGAATTCAAACCTGTTTCTTCAAATGGCCTGATCCAAAAGGAAATTCATTGAGAATTTCCATCTTTCAAACATAGCCTGCTTCAATAAAAAAGGAAAAAAAAGGGCTTGTTTTCTTTTTCTGGTGGGATGTGGGGCTGGGTGGAATGAAGCGGCAAAAAGTAAAGGTGTGTGAAAGAGAAACAGGCTTGGCCAAGCAGATCCTTAGCTGTTTCCTCCAGTAATTCCACACACTGTTCTTCTGCCAGAAACCCAGAACAAGGAGATGAAAGTGATTTGGGCCAGGTTTGATTTATTCTTAGCAGAGCTTAGACTTCAATTCAGAGACCACAATAACAGGATAAGTCACTGAAATCAGGCTTACATCTGAAGGACTACATGAAGTGAGTGGAGATAGCCTCAATTCTGGAATATTAGTATTTGGGGAGGATGAAGCAATATTTTCTTCTCAGCTACTTATTTCAGAACTATTAAAGTTCAAAACTTTAGGTCTGCAGACAAGTCACTCCTCCTCCCTTCCTCTTCATTACCAACTAAAACATGACTTGGTCATCGTTATTCTGGTGTGTGCGCTTTGGTCAACGCATTTGGAGCACCAAAGAGTATTTAAGAAATAGTTTGTGAAGTCTGTAGATTTTTAAGATTTTTAACTCCTGCCAAATTAAAGTGAACAGAAAGCATGCTTCCATAACTCTGTGATGCCTAGAAAATTTGTACTGCTGACAGCAGTATGCTGCCGTTGAAACAACTGTGTGGTTAGAAACGCAGTGATGCAGAATTAAGTTAAAAGCAGCAGACTGATGTGCGGGAGACAGCTCTTGATGGTCTCTCACAGAAAGAAAAACTGCTGTGGGAAAGATGAAAATATGCACCGATGCATTAACTGCTTCCATTTTATTGGCCTGTCCATGTAATCTAAACCCCAAGCTGTAAGAGTGTTCTAACACAAAAAAAATCAACCGTAAACAAACCCTGAATTAAATAGTAATGGATCCCAGTTTTACTAGTCTACCAAACACCATCATCTTCCTTCTTATAGTTGTTCAACAGCCAAGTTCTGCCAATGAAGTATTAGAGCCACATTGCCATGCCCTTTTACAATCTGTATCCACATATTCCAGCTTCCTCATTATATGTTGCTGTTTCTTATTAAAAAATGGTATTTTTAAAGTAACTGACATTGTAAGATGGATAACAGAGGCAAAAAATAAATGGGTAAAGTAGCATTTCCCAAGGAACGAAACAAGGTTAGAAAAGCTGCTCTAAAGCTAATCATAACCTTGTATAATCCAGATTTACAGAAGACTCCTTAAACCCAACGGCTCGTTCAGCTGCCCTGATGTGCTGCTTCCTGGAAGGAGCGAGAGCGAGTACCACAATGTAACGGAGAGCGGACACCTCGTACCACCGATGAAAGAGAAGGAACTGATCACCAATAAAGACATTTAAGTCAATAAAACAAAACCACATTTAAGCATTGCTTCACCGCAGTTTGTTCCTAATCAAAGTCCTTAAGGATAATCTGGTCTTGAATCCTAAAAGAGGATAGTATTAATCCAGAGCAAAATGAATTCGCACTAAAGAGAGGTGAAAAAAGTGTTCCAGGTCACAAACAGCACCAAATAACCCAATCAGTAGGGGAAAAAAATAATCTAGTAACTTGGTTTTGTTTTGTTAAGTACAGACAACTCTCTCATACTCTTCTGATCGGCTACGGCAATTTCAGCTGTATTAAGCTCAATAATTCAAAACTGGTGAAGCAAAGCAAACAAGAAAAGCATTTATGGCATATTACAGCCTTTTGCATGACCCACCACCCCATCATTCTCTCCATCTGGAGGAAAAAGAAGTCAACGTTTACAAGTATAGAAAACATACAGTATAGAAAACATACAGTATAGTAAATATTTCTGTATTTGAGGGCAAAGAAAAACAAATTTCCAAATAACCTGCTTCTCATAACATTCTTCAAAATTCCCAACAAAATCCAAACCATCACAAGCAACTAACAAAATAGCACGAGAGCTACTGATCCATTGCTGGGTATTTTTACATCTTCAATGTGTCACTTCACGGCAGAACTGCTGCCTGGAGAGAACAGCCGAAGCGCTGGGGAAGAAGGGGTACCCTCAGCGCTCCAGCTCCGACAGAAGGCCTTCTGCTTCTCCAGTGGGGAGAAACACAGGCGCAGCCAAGATACACCACAACACCACAAGGAAAACTAACTTTGACTTTAAGCACCACGCATTTTTTGCTTTAGAAAACATGTCTGCTCTAGTGCCATGTAACTTTTATTTAAGCAACTTGGCTCTGTAGACAGCTGGCAACAAAACTACCCTTTTCCAAGCAAGACGAGATTCACAGGAAACACTTCCCATTCCTCTCTTTCAATTCTTTTCCACCAGTTCCTGCTGGTTCCCTTCAACAAAAAATGAGTTAACTAACCAGATTACTATCTACTGTTGCAGAAATCAAGCTTTCTAATAAAAAAACGATAATGTTAAACTCAGGTTTATAAACGAAAATGCACATTCTCAGCACTTGAGAGTTCTGTGGTCATCAGCGGACAACATCCGTACTAAATGTGTAACTGAGTATTTCCAGGGAGAAACTTAAATTACATTGCAATCACTTATAATCTTAATAAAAGCTAAATTTACAAAAAAAGTCTTCTAGTGAAGTCATCTGGTATAGTAAAAAAGTCAACATAATGACACTGTTAGGAAATCTGCGATTTTTTTATCCAGCAGCGCTCTGTTGTTGCACTGTATTAGATCTGTGCATCTCTGTGGAATTTAACAGATCTCTGCACAGAGGAAGCTTTGCCAACTAGGTCTGGTTCAGATCAGGCTACAGTGAGTTTGGCAGCATTTTCTTCCCTTTAAAGAACCATTAACAAAATTACCTTTACACTGCTGACTGCCTGAAGGTTGATGGACTTGCTGTAGAATACCTTTCCAAACACAGCGGAGATGGTTTGTCAGAGGACCACTGATCACCAGTAAAAGGCTCCCTGTGCCTCCCTACCAAAGTCTCTGCTAGATAACGGTCTTCAATTCCAGAGTGTTTGTCTCTCAGAATGAATGAAAGGAGTTCGACAATATTAATGGCATAACTAAAACTTACTATCAATTTAGCAAACTCCAGTTAGTGGCCATTAAAGATACAGAAATTGCAGCAGAATTCTTGATTATGCGAAGACAACAGAGATTAGAAGGCAACAGCTGAAAAATATGACCCATTAAAACACAGAACATCTTTTTAATGGTATAAGGAAGCATCTGATTCAACAGACAAATTGGACCAACACCACACTACTATTTCTTAAAAAATGGAGAGAAGAAAAATACCTGCAGGTTTTCCTGCTATCCCTTCCCTCCTCCAGCCTAAAATCTTACTGACTGTTGAACCTGAAAGGCTCCTACAACGGGCAGCCGGTTTTTGAACCCAGCACTCAGATCTCAGCATGCAGCCAGCAGCTGAAATCCCTCGGTGAGTTTTCCCTCGCTCCCAGGTTCTGCANGCCATCCATCTGCTTTCTTCAGCAAAGTTCAGGCAGATGAGAGTAACAGAGGAGGTCAAGACTCTGCACCTTAAAAATACTCACTGTTGCCGCACTCCTGATTCCCAACCCTTTTCTTGGGTCTTCAACAAGCACTGAATTTCCCTGGGTTCTAAAAATAATACTACCCCAGAAAGGACCTGTATCTATTTAGAAGGTGTTTGTCACACCCATTGCCATTTTGTGGCAAGACAAAGTAAAAGCCAGTGTGTTTGTACCTGCTGTGGCATCTTCCACACAAACAAAAACTTCCTTAAAGACACAAAACAGTATTTTCCCCTGTGGTACCTTTCATACCACACACTCTGAACAACAACAAAAAAAATGAATTTGATTAGTTTCTTTAAAATTCACCATGAAAATGAGTCTCAGTTATGCAGNAGTTCTAAACCCAGAACACAACACTGCAGCAAAACATCACAGAACCTAAGCTGCCACAAGCTACTCATGTACCTTCCACTCATATTTACCATACCAAAAACCCCGACTCCTATTTATACAAACTGAAGTTTAAAGACAAGCAACTTCATCACAAGATTATCAGGACCAGACAAAACACCTGGAAACTCCTGGCTTTGTTCCCTGGGCTGTTGAGTACTCTCCCCCTCAACTGAACTCAACGGAAGAGGTGAACGCTCAGTACGTCCGCAAGCAACCCTTCCAAAATTACTCAACACAAACATTCACAGTACGAGAGAGGATTTACCACACCTGGTCTAAGCCTCCAACAGCATAAGATAAATCTGAACTCCAAGCAGAACAGAGCTGAGCAGTAAAGTGTTAGGACCGAAGCTCTAATACAGCCAGTTTAAATGCAAAATTACAATAAGGCAGACCTCATAAAAGACACTGCAGTATTCGATGTTCGTACACTCCTAATCTGCAAGCAACCCCGCTGTACTCTTCATGCTCTTAAGCCACAAATAGCTTTCAAAGAAGAAAAAATTATTCCTGATTGCTTTCTCACTAAGAATATTCTACACGCATTTCATCAGTGAGACAAAGCGAAACCTGTTAGCTCCCCAACAAATGGAAGTTACATATTCACAGTTATGGGAGAAAGTAAAGTTGATAAGTGTTAATATTTAAGACTAACAGACAGCTTGTTTCACCACCTCCAAACCTTACTGGACATCCTTGTGTACTGAAAAATGTTTTAAAAAAAAACAAACCTACTGGGATGTGACGGGGTGTGTGCGGTATCATTAGATGAACACAGTTCCCTCTCAGTACCACGGAGAATGAGGTGTAACAAAAACTACGACGTTTGACCAGGAACTGAGTGTGCAGTTTCCTTCTCCAAGTCTGAAGCACGTTACACCAAGTAGATGCCAAACAGCACATCTGAACTACAGCTGGTTTTCCGAACTCCTGACTAGCAGCACTACAGAGTAGCAAAGGACAAGCAATAAAGGCAGAGGTGAAGCCCCTTCTGCCATCACCTCTATTTCCTAGCAGTGTTCCAGGAGGGTCCCGCGGGTTTCAAATCCAGGCTTTTTCAAAGTGGTTTCTCAGCTGCAGGAATAGTTAGTGCATTTCTTAAAAGCACGCCAAGCAGTTCGCATGGCAGAGCAGTACTCCTGTCATACCTTTGGTGCTGGTGTAATTTAGCGCTCTCCCCCAAAACACACGAGACTATCAGCATGTTATTGGAAGCGACTCTGAAAGACGGTATTAAAATCTTACAGTGAAACCCCTGCTACGGAAATACCGAAACAACGGCAGATGAGAAAGGACACGATAATAACTTGAAGTGCCACTTCTTGTTCACAGTTTCCCTAAGACACAACACATCATAGTGAATTATATTTTTCTTCTCAATTCCACAAAGTCCTTTATATGAATCCCAGAAAGCTTGAAGAAATCCAGTACCACAGAAATGCTAAAGACAAAAAAGGATAAATGTTACCCATGACAATTTCTAACACAGTTGAGCTGCATTGATCAAATCACTTAACTTCTTCCCACATGGCCAGCTTTAGCACACCATTTGACTTTTTGGCTCAGGAGACAGACCCAAAAAGCTAGCTGTGCTCCTCCAGTCACCCTCCATGCTTTGGAACCAAACCTGCTGCTCTTCCTCCCAACCTCAGCTTATCCTAATACAAGAACTACCACAGCTCACGAAGGGAGTGACCAACCTCCACAGCATCACAGCTCCGCCTCATGTGAAGCGACACGCAGCAACAAAACATAGGATGGCAACCGAGACAAATTACAAAGAAATTAGCGGTAAGTAAAGCTTCATCATGAGCATTTTATGGCCATTGGTGAAGTGCAATTGTTCTTCACGAAAGCAAAAGAGTTGCTCCTCTAGAATAATTCTGAGTACAACTGGTTCATCTTAACGTCAAGAGAAACTTGTGATGGAAGTACAAGCTGATGAAACAAAGTATACCATTTCACCTGCCACCATTGCTGGAACTGCGAAGAGCATGCATAAGAAAGCACTTACTGGTTTCTCCGAGTCACAGAATCTGGACACCACAATACAACGCTGCTCCGACATTCTTTGTCACCTCTGCTTCTGGAGTAGCATGACTTCATCAAGTGATCTCACCCCATTTTCTATGCCGGTATTTGTGAAAGTGCAGCAGGCAAAACAGTTCTAACCCCACAGACCTGGTTCTAGTGCAACCCGAGCACCACGAAAGGAGTAAGGGAGTAAGCCCATTTACAGGGAATACACCACTTCAGTACCTGCTTCTGCCTCCTGCCATCTGCCTGTCAAATGAAAGAAGCTTGAACAGGAAACTAGAAGAAACTGTCAGACTTCACAGAACCTGTTTCTAGTTCTGTAATAAACATAAAATCCTATCTAATTAAGATTTAAATCTTACTGGAAAAAGGAAGTTAAACTTCAGTTTACCTGAAGAATGCAGCTGAATGGTACTCCAGCCTCATCCCCAGAACGACCCTCGGTACCTTTTACTCCACAAGACAGCACACTCATCTACCAGACAGCATTTGCTTTGGCATTTTTCTCCGTTCTCTTTGTATTTTTTTAAAAATACAAGCTTACATTCCTTGGTTTTATCAGTAAAAAGCCACCATTATTAGCTCCTATGCCTGACCTGCACCTAGAACAGCAGTGAGTATAGGGTAAGGGCCATACACTCAGCCAAAAACTTCTCGTTTATGACAACCAACATGACAGTGTACTTAATTAGTGGGCGACATTTCAAAGCTGTTATCTTCCCTGCTTCACTTGACATATTTAGCTGAAGGCAAAACAAGACTGTTTTCCTGTTGGTATCTCGCACTAGAAGAGAAATCAAGTGTCCTTTCCACTGCTCATCTTTCCTTTCCCTCAACAGGAAAATCAATAGTGACAAATACACTGAAGATTCCTTTTTGCCACCATAACCAGCACCAAGGATTTTTTCAGTTCTTGTCACTTTTACAAGTTCCTTTTATGCATGATGTCAGCAAGGAAAAAAAATCTAACAAAGAAATTAAGGAACTTGAAGCAGGTAAAAGTAAACATAAAACAATATTATTTCCATGTGAAAAAAAATAAGCAAAATTGCCAGCAGCTCTGATGTAATATCCTTTGTATGTGGAACATGAGAAAAGAGAAACCACTCAAAAACTTTCAAGGTACCATAATACACTGCAATACACTTCCCACACAGTTTTGCAAACAGCTTTGATGCGTTCTACAAGACCAATGCTGACAACAGAAGCTTCAGCTTTTGTTGTTAATATCCTGAGCAATTAATGCAACTCAGCAGGAATTTATTGCCCGAAATGGCAACTGTCACATTGTCATTCCAGTCAGACACAAAAGCACCTGCTGACACGCATGGGTAGGTAGCACAACTGTGGCTTAACCCGTTGCTAGAACCTGTTAACTACACATACAACAACTCCTTGAAAAAAAAAAATGGAGGGAGGGAAGGAAGGAGGGAGACCACGCTCTCCCAAGTGCCAAGGACATCATGGACATCAACACTGAAGAACGCAAACATGTCCTCCTTCACTGTGGTCTCACAAAAAATAAAGTTATAAGGAGTAAAATGGAAGACTTGAGTAAGAAAGCTTGGCAAAGGAAGATATATTCTGATGGCAACAGATAGTGGGTGATCCACATCTGTAGACTATACATTGATAAGAAGCACAGTTTATTACATATTCAGCAGCTCCATAAACCAACAACGGCAAGATGATAACAGCTACCTTCTCCAAGCAACCTGCTTACGCTACCCAAAGCGAGCAGAGGTGCCCTTCTGTGGCGCAGGCAGCAGGTTCCTGCTCTGCCCCGCGTAGGAAGCCAGCGGCTCTCTGCGCAGCTGCAGCACACTGCGAAGGAACGCGTTCAGCCTTCCAAGCGCAGAAATTCAGATAAAAAGGGGCAAACACAGCTCCACTAATTTTTTCATGCACAGGTCCCTGACTTCTCATTTTTAAAGAAGAACGTGCTAAAGCATTCTTAACTGTTATTTTATATTTTTCCATATAAATATAGACTTGACATATTGGTCTAGTCTCTCTTTGCATCCTCAACTGTCAGTCCACCGAGCAGCTGAGATCCACGAGCTACCACCAGTCAGCCCACTGTTTCCATTTACACAGCTGTGCTACGCAAAGCTAAAGGCACAGCGAAAATTAACTTCCCAGGAAAAACTTCACTTACCAAGGCACAATTTCCCCAAAACATTCGGCTCAAAGTTAGTATCTCTGTGAATTACAAAACTGTATAATGTGGACCACAAATCAAACTCTACAGCCCAGTTAACCAAGTCTATACCAAAGACAGATTGCTGTCTTAACAGCAAAACAGCTACTATTTCAGAAGCTCAGGATTTACTCAGAAGGAGCAAGGAGCTACAGGAAGAGATACAGACTAAGGAATATTGCCAGCTTACCGGAGAATGGGGCAGGGAAAAGGAGAAGGAGATGTGAAAATTTTCCTTACCAGTTTGAAGTCTTGAATGCTGCAGATGAAATACGGAGTATTCGGCCGGCGACTTTCAATATATACGCAATCTTTAAAAAAACAAGATTTTAAAATAATGGAAATTAACTTCTGTACCTCCAAGAAAGAACACAAAAACAGGATAAAGTAAAAAACAGCTTAAGCTTAGAAAGAGCCACCATTTCATTTGCATAACATAATTTATTCTGAGTGTGATCTAAAAATAGAAACTAGATGCTTTATGATGATAAATAACAGAATTAACTGTGTAGAAATTAACTTCGATTGAATGCACATTTTGCTAGAAAAACAAAAGAAAGTCATATAAGACCACTCAGAATTCAGTTAATAAAAATGACCAGGTCACATCCTATGAACCAGACCAAAATAAGACAGGAAACTAATCAGATCTTCTGTGGTTAGCTTGCTGCTAAGAACCTAACATATTTTCTCTTCTAATTGTGAGGAAAACCAAGGCAACCAACACAGATGAAACACAGCAAACTAAATTAGATTTACCTCGTGGAAGGACTGGGCTTTCTCAGATTACACTTGACATGACAGAAACAGAGTAATTATTTGTGCTTGCTTTTGACAACCCGACTCTACAAGGTTGCTTTAAAATAAGGTCTGTTGTATTTAAAATAGTCTTGGCAATACCCACAACACAAGCAGTGCCTCAGAATAAAATTACAGCAAGGATAGGAAAGAAGTGCCTGATGAATGATAACGACCTGAGGAATCAGGAAATTCACATACAGCTTGCTAGAAGGCAAAGATGCTACTCCCAAAGCCAAACAAATATTTAAAGGACAGTCACCGTACTCTCCTTTCATACTCAGACAGGTAACTGCTATTCAACAGACAGAAGACACAAAGAACTCCAGCTGTTCTGAGTGATTCTCCATGGACCTATCCATATTTCTACAGAAAAAAATCTAAAGTCTTAAAGTTTTACAAGACACGTTTAATTGAAAAGGAAGAAACTTAGCAGCTCTTTAGCAGGAATACCTCAGGACTATGCAAAGTGCAGAAGGAGTCTTAGTGCTACATCAGCCAGGCTGGGAAAAGGCCAGGCATTTCAAATCTATAGCCCTACAATGATACGTGCCAGAATTAGGTGGTTGTGCAGCTGATTTTCCACGTGGCAGCAGAGCAATATCCTGTTCTGATGAGAGAAAGAGGTGTACAGTACCCATCTTCATTGATTTCAGGTCACTGGTGTTTTGCCAGGATCAAAGTAACTCCGCTGGCAAACCAAGCTTTAAACGCAGGCAGCACCTTTCCCCAAACTCCGCACTCCTTGTTGCAGCCACGCAGGTCTGGACTCGCTGCTTTTGGCTACAAGCAGTCACAGTCAGCAATGCTAGATTATACCAGTAGTCCAGTGAAACATCATCATCTTCATTTTACAGGCAAGAAATCCTAGCCTGAAGTAGTCAGATGACAGGCTGAGACTTCAGAGTTGTGGTTTTGGGGTTGTTTTTTTTCTTTGATGAAGCAAGAAAATGAACTTTTGAGTGACAGTCCAACACTTCATGCCATAAGAACCCTTCCTACACTGGGACATGTCATAGCCACAGAATTTGTTCCCAGCTCACATCAGAACACACTCCTCTCCATCTCAGTGGTGAGATCAAGAGGAGAAAAAACTTGGAAATAGTTCTAGCTTTTCTACCAGTCATTTAGAATTAAAGTGCAAAATTATTCTTTTCTCTGTCTTCTTTTTCTGTATCTTCCCTTATCTTCCTCAATTCTGTTTTCAGCTCATCTCCACAGATTTTCAGGTAGGCCTTTACTTTGTCCCATGTCAGCAGTATATTAAGGCAATACAGTCAAGGTTTCTAAAAACAACTAGTCCCAGAAGAATTACACCTGAAAGCCAGTACACTGTGTTTCAGACACAACAGTGTTCGACCCCAGCATCCTCATTATAGGCACTATCCATCGAACTGACACTTTTGTGGTTTTTTAACTGCAAAACCCTGATGGCAGAGCAGTACCTCTTTCCCACAGTAAGCCATAAACCAATTTCTACATACTAGTCTCAAATTAAGCCAGCTGATCAGCATAGCTAAAATTCCACATTCAACAGAAGGAATTCAAAGGCAAAGGTATTTCTCAGTTATACTGGCCCATGATTTCGATCTAGGCAGGAAAAGATGCTGGTCTTTAGGTGGTTACAAACCAGGCTGAGGTCAGAGCATGTCAGTATCAAAGTCAGGCAGGTCACCGTGACTCCTGCAGAAGTCATCTTCTGAAGACACACTTCAAATGACAAGCAGAGCTCACCGTGGTCTACATCCCCAGAGAAGATGAAAGCTAACAAACAGCTAAAAGCCATCACTTCAACCGTCACCTAAATCTTGCTGTGCGAAGTCAAGGATCAGGGGCTTTTAAAACAGAACCAGGGAGACTGTCCTCTTCAGCATAAAATCCATTTCGCACAAACACCACCTAGTTGTGAATAGATTAGGCAATTCCTCGAACCAACTAAATCCCCGGAGCACAAGTTCCCAGGACAGATCGCCTGCTCAGGAGCATCTCAACCAGCTGCAGGAAAGGAAGAACCAAGGGCCAAGTGACAGCACCAGCGCACTAAGGGCAGCCTGGAACATCGACTTTACCAGAGAGCACCCGCACCCTCTCCCACGCTTTCGCCCCGTAGCAGTGCCAGGAGTCACTTGCTGCTGGTTTATCACATAGCCCTAGTAACCCTTCAAAGCAAGGCCAGTAAATCCAAGTGTCAAATTTCTACTTGCAACACTATTTGGGAAACAGGTTTCTTTAACACACCATTCTCTATCCATCGCAACCGCACTGTTAATCACTTTGCAACAGTGTTTGATCAAAATCAAATGAGCTTGACAAGACAGATTTCTTTTTTCAGATGAAAATCTATTGCTTATTTTATAGTAAGAGTCAGAGACACAGGATAAGAATTCTGATGAATCTGAAATCATAATTTTTCCAGCATCAGTGAAGCTCCTCTCCAAGTACAGAGGAAGGTAATTACAGCAGAGTTGTGTCCACATCCCCACTAGAAGACACACAAATGAAACTACTCACAGCTTGAGTGTTCTGAACCAGAATTTAGCGTGCGAGTTCCAAACCAAGCAGTCATCCTGAATTTTTCTTAATATTAACTAGAAGTTAACACATTTTTTAACTTTTACAAATTTAACCGAAATCTTTGAGAATTTCTGTTACTGTAATAAGTGTTGATCACTCATTACAAAACCATCCACAAACGTAGCATTGAAATGAACTCCTGACTTCTCAGGCCACAGGTTCCAAAAGCCTTTTTTACACGAGAAGCAGCCACTACTGACCTTCCCGACACTTGCTGTCAGAGCTCTGTATGAGTCCTGGCCTCTTCTGAGAGCTTCTACACAGCTCTTTTTAGCACAAAAATGCCAGCAAATGTAAGAATTACACTTCAGTACAGCTGTCATTTCTTTACCAGGTGCCCACCTCATGTAAACTTAGCCCCAACTAAACTGAGCGATTATAACCAAGGTAAGAACAATAATGGAATCAACTAAAGAGTGAAACACTAGAAAATCAGCTGCTTAGACAATTTTTTGTGCTATAAGCATTAAATAAAGATTAAGAGCAAAGAATTTAAATTCTAAAGTAAACAGAAATAGCATGAAAAGAGTTCACTCGCATACTGGATTTATTATAAACCCTTAACACCACTCTAGCATTAGAGCAGAAGAGGAGACGCGGTCAGGAGTACAATTCTTCAAAAATGCTAATGCTAACCAAGTATTTGCTGAATATAGTGATTTGTCTTAATGATGATGGCATCACAGAAAGCTATTCTAAACAGCAAGGCTATATAGGCATCTATATCAGTAGCAGGAATTGGAAGTTTTCTGCTGCATACTTTCACTATCTACAACGTGATGAACCAAATGCCTTGCACCAGGAGTCTCCAAAGAAACAGAAGTTTCATAGATGTAAGATACACTACAATCTTCGGGGTTTTCTTTTTTCTTTTTTAGAAAGAAAATAACAATAAACTGTTGTACACAACAACCTCTAGTATCTCTCTAGAATCAAGAAGAATTACGTCCACTCGTTTCAAGTATGACTTGCCTTTTCGAAACGACCAATTTCAAATTGCGTATTTTCTAGCTAGGATAGTAGCAGCTGCTGCAACAGCATGCCTATGTACATTTTAAAAGCTTGAAATATCGTATATGTAATCAACCATCAACACTAGAAGAACAGTAATCTATTTGACTTGTATCTCACACTTTCATAGCACTTTTCATCCAAAATCCTGGAAATCCCATGAAGATATTAAGTCAGTCTCTCTTGGGAGGTAAGCATCTGAAGTGCCGTGCACCAAATGAGTCCCCTTCGCCTCCTTGCACTGATACAGCACAATTCAGTCCCGTTTATTCAGAAGCCACAGCAACTCAACCATACCAAAGTATTCTTACACCATTCTGGTTTCCCAGACTTCCTTGGCTAATGATTCCATTTCGACGGCCCTCTACTCACTCACACCAACTGCTGAGTATCCCAGGTGAATCACCCACTTACATGATGTTCCACCACTCATTCGCGGGAAGATTTTCAGGATTCACGGGGGAATATGTAAAAAAATAAGCGACGAGATTTCAGACACAGGAAACACCACAACTTCAAAGTGGCTTTTTTTTAAAAAAAAATAAAGAAAAAAACATTTTGCAAACCTCAGAGTGCTCTCAGACAGCACACAGCTTAAACAGCTAAGCATCCCTCTGAAATGGTTGACACAAAATAAAGAGAATCTGGTATCCACCATGGATAAAGCAAATATGTTGAGTCACAAATATACTGCAATTAAGTAAGGCACTGCTGGCTGCCTGCCAAAATTTAAAACGAAGATGACATCCAGTTAAGATGTCTCCAAAGCAACAGAGGCCATGCAGATAAGAAAACAAGTTAATCCAGGTACAAAGCAATGTAGAGAACACTAAAAACTGAAAAAACGCCAGAAGGAGGACATTTATGGATGCATTCACATTAGCCACTCAAAATTCACCATAAGGAGAAATTACTTTCATTTACCAGAAATCCAAAATACATTATTTTGAAGAGCAGTTTTCATGTGGAACCAAGCAGCGAAGAAAACCTGTGTATCATTTTTCTAATGCAACACCTGCATAAATCAGACTGATGTCTATTAAAAATACAGAATAGCCCCTCCTTATCCTTAGCACACTGGAACATGCTATTGCACCCTTTTTTTCCATTGATCCCACGCTTCTGGAACACTTTCCTCTCTCTCTGGCTGCAGACAACTTCTGCACAGACTTTGACAGCTTCAGTCAGTTCTCCTCACTGCTACTCAGGCTGCTTTGTGTCCAAGCGCCTATTGGCAACTTGTGACAACTACAAAAGATGCCCCATTTGTCGTAAAGAAACAGCTAAAAACCCCAAACTTCAAACCACAAAATAAAGGCATTCCTCACACAGACAAGTTTACTTGGTACTGAATTCTTTTACTGATCAGCAGGTTTATATAAATCGAGTGCCAGGTACTCTCTTCATGCTAAATGGAAGTCTGAAGCCTGAGGCTGTTTGTCAGCCTGGAACACAATGAACCCGTATGAGCTCTCCCTTCAGACGCCTGCAAGAAATTCTGGTCAGTTATTTCAACTTCTATTATTCTAGAAAGGAATTCACAATACAGGCATGTTTCAGACTTTTATTTGTTCCTGCAAAATTAATATTCATTTCTACTAACCTTAACATTCAATCCTTTCCACTCAAAAAGCCCAACAAAAATCAAACTGAATATAATTTTTTTAACTTAAACATGCCACCAGTTGAATAGCTCAGCACCACATCCACTGAAGTTGCTGTATGGTGATACACAACTCCTAGTCCTCTGATTTTCCAAGAAATACTATCCAGTACACAAAGTGTTACTCATCTCACTACATGGAATTACGGACTGAGTGGCCCATAACTGTAGTTAAGCCATTTCACTTCATGCCTACTCATCCGAGTAGAGCAAGTCCCCGGTGTGCCCTCTCCAAGAACACTGTGTGGGACCAGCGGACTAACCTGGTTGCAGCTACTGACACGTGGCAGTGTCAGGGCACTACACGTTCGCACAGAATCCCTGACAAGACAAATCCCCTACAAAACAAAATACAACCCAGAAGGTCAATAAATACTCACGAACACGCCTGCACTGGCTCCACATCCGATGCTTGCTCTTCACCGCTCTACGGCAATCCATCTCCAAACCCCAGCTGCCTACAACCCGGCCTCCCAGGAGGCCTTGGCTTCAACACACACAAGTTCATCCCACCAGCCATACCGTGTCATCATTATTTTTTCACTTACCTTCTCCTTCTTCCCTTTAACTTGCAAGGTGGTGATAACCTTATTTTTCTTAGTCTGTATTCTGTCCACCTCCAAACATTTTAAGACTCCTTCCCAGTCATTTTTTCTTTTCTAGTCCTGATTACAGTTGTATCAACAACTACATTGTGTCAGCTGCTCCATCATCTGCAAAGATCCCCTGAAAATGGAACTTCAGGATGTGCTTTGTTCGGCAAGGCTCATGACCCCCTTTATAGACAGAATCACACCACTAACAGAAAATGCAAGGAGATGCCCGATTATTTACATCCATCCAGTGAAAAGTAACCGAAACAAAGAAATCACTGTAAAGTAAGCTATAGGATGAAACACAGCAAGCAAAGATTGTTGCTCTGAACATCCTTAGACACTTACCAAAGTCTAAGTTAATTTCTCTTACTGAAGGATAGTCATCCTCACACCAGTCTGCAATTATTAGTAGGAGCAAGAATGCAGCAGTCACCACACACGAAACGGGCATGGTACAAATTCACGCTCTGGCTTTCCCCACAGCAAGGTAACATCCACATGTCAGATTCCAAGGGCCACCTCAGCCAAGTTAACCATCTGAGCTGTTACACCACAGAGTCTACTAGTGGCAAACCAGCAAACCCTCCCACAAGACAAAAAAAAAAGGAAAGAAAAAGGAAAGAAAAGGGAGGGGGTTTTTCATAACCTTTGCCATTACAACAGTAAAATAAAGAAATCTTCAGTTCCCTGCACAGCTAGTGGGATTCACTGCCTGTCTCCATCCATGAGTGCTTACTTGCCTATTTCGTGTCAAATATCCCACTGGAGATGAAGTATTTCTACGACACATGGTACGGAGTCATTACGCCTTTGGGCTTGTGATAGTCACCAGATGTGCCCTAGTTCTGAAGGGTTACATTAATATTCCCACACTAAAAGCTGCTTTTAAAATTAGTGCTTCAATACACGGACTTAAGGATCTTTTGGAAAAAAAAAAACCCACCCACCTCACTTTCCTGAACACATGAACCTTCACCAGCTTAAATGCTGCAGTTTATGTAGTAACCATTTCCACAATTAGAATCCTTTCACGTTTTATCTAATGAGTCAACCCTTGCATCATCCAAGAAACAAAGCCTTAGGCTCTCAGCACAGCACCAGAATTTCACAGGAAAGCGATTCCTTGAAAGCCGTTGTCAAGGAATTGTCTACAACCCCCCGCCGTCCTGTTTCAACAGTCACAGTTCAGACTTCACCGAGTAGCTGTAAGCAACCTGAGTTCCAATACACACACATTTCCCAGGATCTTACTGGATTACGCATTCTTTTGCTCATTTTTCTTTCCTTCAGATATTCTCTATTAGAGTTGGAGGTTCTGAAAAACAATACTCCAGATGTGTAAAACAACCCACTCTTCTCCACAATTTCGGCACAACTTGCGGGAGCTCGTGGGACACCAAGTTTGAACAGCTCAGGCACCAACTCCTCCCTTGTCACAAGCAGCCAGGCGAAGCCTCAGGCTCACCTCATCAGTGGAAACGCATCCCCGGTACTCACCCACTCAGCGCTACAAACTGGGGTCCAGGTACAGTCACCCCCGCAGCACACACGCGCTGCTGTTCCACAGCCGCCACTTCTCACTCAGCACAGAGAGCACCCACCCACCACCCTCACCCAGTCCACAGCTTGTGCTGCCCCACAGCAGGAATCTGTGTGATGGATGTGGGAAACTGTAAAAGCAACTGAATACAAATCAGGGGACAGGCAAATAATTAAAGGCTATTTACAGCCCAGAATGAAAGGATATTTACCTTCCTCCATTCTGGTGCCTAAAATTAAACGGCTTAGCTGCCCCCAGTGCCCTCTGCCAACCAGGGAAGCAGCATGATGGGGCGATTCTGAACTGGTCTCCAGCAATCCCTCTGCCCAAGCCAAAACCAGTGGGAACCCCAAACAGCAGGGCTCTTCCCCTCAGTGTCTCAGGTACCCAAACGCCACAATCCTTCCCCACCACCACCCAGAACAGTTAAATACCATTAGGAGCACGATATTAGCAGCTACAGACTGTTAATAACCAGGTGATACCTTTCTAAGGATTAGAAAAATATTTGCAACACTCAATGAATTCTAAATGTTGAAGTCTGAAATTGCCTGTATTCCATAGACAGGACAACCACCAAACCCTGGAAAACAAAGGTCAGGAATGGAAACAGACCTCTAACTACAGCAACACATTTGGCATGACGGCTTAGTGACAAACGTAGAAACACAGGGAGGAACACATTGGGAACGACAAACACATGGTTTTAACCAGAAAAATATCACCACCGACAGGTAGGGAGCTATAAAGTCACCTCTCTTCCCCCCACACGGCCGACAACAAACAAATTGCTAGTCTGATCTTTCAGTGTCACTGCCTGCTGAGCAGATTTCAAGCAACACTGCTGGCTCCTTGTCAGAAAACAATGTGCTAGAGCCCTGTTCTGCAATAAATGGTTCAACCAATTTACTCTGTTCATTTGAAACTCACAGGAGTATTCCCGATGCCTGGGCTATAGTTCTTATTTGGCAAATGATTTTATGATAAACTGGTATCACAGCGAATCCATTTTCTTTAAGGGGTTTTGCTGCTGTTTAATGGACTGTCAGTATAATTTAGATTTCATCTATTTAAACTCATTCAAGCCTGGCTCCTGATTGTACAATAAATGGAACATATTTCTATTCAACAAAATTAATGACAGCTAATTGTAGTCTGCAGTTCCCATTTTCACAAAAGCCACTGCTCTGCAGTTCAGGCGCCCAGCTACACCATTTCCCACACCAATTATTTTTCTGCACTCTCCATGCATGTCCACAACACTACACAGTTCTTCTTTCAAGACGCATCCAGACATACTTCGTTAACAAATTTGATACAAACCAAACCTTTCCTTACAGAGCGTAGTGTTACCAAAACATGTCACACTGAAAGCAAAGACATTGTAGATGCTCAGCCACTAACTCGTGCTAGGGTATCCTCCTGTCTTGGAGCTGTTTTTCAGTTAAATACATGAAAAGGGAAGAGGGATGGGAATAAGAATGCAGGCCACTTAAAAATAAAGCAAGAAGAAAACCCAACATGAAATACCCAGTTAATCTAAGAGCTCCTTCTTTAGCAACAGATAAGCTTTACTGCATGCATGCCATTTAAGACAGTCTTTTCTGATCTTTGAAGGTCACAGCTAACCTTTGCTAGAGGTGCAGCATGTGCTCCAAAGGCTTCTCACTGATATTTTACAGCTGCCTACGCAGCCGCCTGTCTCTCAAGCCCGGACTGGAGGCCCTGCCGTAGCTCTTCACGGACACTCATCTCTGAAGTGCTGCGGAAGATGCAAAAGACGAGCAGCACCACAAACGTACCACATCGCTGCAGGACCTCACGTTTTAAGACATCCTTAACTTTCTTCCTTTATTAAAAAATCTATAACGTGCAAATTGAACAATGGCTACAGATAATTTCTCTGATGTTTAATGCAAGCATTAATAATAAGCCTTAAGAAACCAACAGAAGAAGCTGTCATGGTCTACATGAAATCAACTGAACCATCTCCACAGTCTTGGAACAGGGCATGCAATTGGCCAATACGCTCAAAACCCCGCAGAGATTACGGGAGCAAGATGCTGTATCACTCAAGATACAACATTTTTCTTCTCACTCACTTTCCATTCACCTGCGTTTCCCAAGTTTTGGCAATGAGTCAACGGTGACATCAGCAGAAATCAGCAGAATACAGCTGGCCCACGGAGCTGTACCCAACGTGAAAACTGGCAGCTTTACATGGCTCCGAGTTCCACAAGTTCTTCTGTTGGACTATGCATAATTACAACTCCATGCTCTAGCAGGCAAAACAAGCACACCAAGAGGACTTGGAAGAGAAAACTCTTCTATTCCCAATCCTGCCACAAACACCAAATGGTTGCTTAACTTCTCTCCCTTAGCTACTCTTTCGATAATTAAAGTGCACCACACTACAATACCTCATCAAAATACGGATGGGCTTTATTTGTGTAGCCTTCAACTAGAAAAATATTACAACCATTGCTATTTCCCTAATAATTGGCCCATCACTTTATCTTCCCGATTAGACAAGCGGATAGAGTAACCCGTTTCATAAGTTATCGGTGCAGCCCTGAACAGAACCACATGTTCAGAAAGGGAAAATTAAGTGGGCCACTTGGGTGAGGACGATTTTCACGGAATACTGTATTTCAAACACTGCAGTCTGTTGCCTCAAAGCCTGCTGTGATGCAAATACTTGACGGGAGCATCTGTAAGCTTACGTGATACCCTCCCTACTGTCTGCTAACCTGACACTTGCCTACCTGCAAATGCCTCCTAGCTGCACTGAAAAAATAACTGTATTTAAAAAAAAAAAAAAAATTTCTGCAACAAAAATATTTTCCTATTGTTTAAATTTGTAAATAGCTCTGAGATGCCTTTATACAGAACAAATTAGTGCAGCAGTTGTAAAGCTGATCTTACAGAGGCGTATTTACTTTGTGTCAACACTGATGTTACCTTTTCTTCTTCATTTTTAAGCATAATAATCATGCTAGTATGCTAATCAGCTGCTTAAATAAGAAATGCCCATTTCATGAAGAAAAAATTGCCTTCCTCAGTATTAAGCAAAGACAAGTACAATCACCATAGTAAAGATACAAGCACAAATTTTCAAGCCAAAGAAAAACAAGTATCTGCCTACACTTAAGTATATTTCTTTCCTAAAGAAACAATACAAATGAAAGAGTCAAACCTGTATTGGTTTTCATGTACATCCACCCACTTCTTTTACAACAAGGTTTGTGATCCTTTTTTGCTTTAAGTATCTTTACCGCTTTTGGTAAAAACATGCATAACACATTTTGTATTTTGAAGACAGATGACTAGATCCAGCCTTTCTGCCAATGCTGAAACAAAGCAAAAATGCTTCCATTTGTAGCTCCATTTACTTCAGACGCTTCTTTAGAGCAACACATGCTCTGCTACCAGATACTGTCTACACAAAACTGTCTCTTTAGGACAACAGGAAAACTGAATAGGTTGCCCAAAATTTATGATGCTACTGGAAAAAAAAATACTTCAATAATCAGTTAGAAGATATCCAGTTGCAGACATAAATACTTTACCAGTGTAGCCCGTCAAGTAGTAACACAAAAATTGAGACAACTTTTAAAGGAGAATTTATTTTCATCAATTGTCAAGTTGTATTCAATCACTTTCGTTTCCTATTCCACTTGGAAACAATAAAAAAAAAAAAACATCTCACTTCAATGCGCTCTCTTCACTTCGCCTGCTTACATGCAGCAAAGTGTCAAACCCCTCGAGAAACATCACCCTCACCTATGAACCTTCTCCTCCACCCCCCCATGAACACTTCTACAAGATACCTTCCCGAAACCGATATCCCAAAATGAAGCAGCAAAGGTTAGTCCCAGGATCAAAATTCTGACAGATTAAATTTCACACCCTTCCTTCTCCAATTTTCCAGAAAAATCTCCAGATAAAAGTTGAAAGAATCTTCCACCACGAACTCCTGTGCCACGTGGGAAACCGTAGCATCGCTCTCAGTACAGAAGCTAAAATAAGAGTTTAGTTTCGAGCTTACACTGGGTGTTGCTGTTATAGCTGACCAAACACTCCTTTACCTAAGGGTCAGTGAAAGATCTGGCAACTGCCACAGAGCAATCGTGAGCAAAAGGGCTGGTAAATTCATGCACTAGAAGCTCAAACTATTTTAACCGAAATAAATTGAGGACAGGCCATGAACCATTACTGTGGCTACAAACTTCACTTTTACTCCTTAAAAACAACTGTTTCAAGGAATTCCTTCCCCTTAGCCCAACTTTCCACAGTTCCTTCCTGCTCACTGTGTTTTCATTTCAAAATTTCCATTTGCCTAATTTCATAGTGGCATGCTGCATTCCCCACAAAGTATTAGTTTTTGCTTAGGCTACAATCTTTCTACATTCTTCCTCTGCAAAAATAACTCCCTAATCCAGGCTGCAAAACTCCTCTTATCCGTGTTCCACACTTGCCTGTGGCTACCACAAACTTTCAGCTGTAGTAGTTGCAGTCACACAGAAAAAATTATCTTACCAAGGTGTTCACGTAAAGCTTCATGCCCATTCTAGGCAGCTCCAAACCACCACAGCTTTACAAGAGGTTTGGATTTTGCATTACAAGCTTCTCAGGGAAACACGTTATAAAGTTCACTTAGCACACAGTGAATGTTTATCAAGCTAGAGCTCACACAACCCATGTTATTTTTACTAGTTCTTCATTACAGTAGTCAACGGTAGCAGGTCTCCCCGCGTGATGATGGAACACAGAGGGATGACTCACAGACAAAGTATGAACAATAACCTTCTTGAGAAAGTCTTATCTAAAATTCTGTTATGGAAACACGACGACAATTTCATGTAATAACAAAGATAATATGCAGAACTACCTGTGAGGCCAACACTGAGCCGCAGCCGTGCAGCACCCACCCCACCCCTGGGTACCGTCCCCTCCTCAGCGCTGCTCTTCAGGGGGGCTACACAAAAGCCAGGCAAAGCCAGAGGAACCCGTCTGCTGCACCAACCTAGAGCTGCACTTGGGACTCCATCTGTGCAGCACCAACAGCTGGCCATACACAGAGCAATGCCGGCCACATCTGAGAGTAAATAGGAACTCAGGAAATGCAGAGTCTTTATTTTTTTCCAGTTTATGTTTTCTGCTTATGCTAACAGCACACATACAGAATATTAGTTATATGCAGTTAAGTATTCGACGTAGGCTGTCGTGTAATCTTCATTATTTTCTACACTTAGTAGTACTCACCTACTCACCTGCTCTTTAAAAACCACACTTTTCATAAAGTTTCAAATGCTGAGAATAAAAACTAATTACAGCTGCTACTATATCCAACAGTACAGAACAACAACACAAGTTTCAGCTGCACGTGGAAACAGTTCTCTACAGACTTCAATCAACTCCAAAGAAAATCCTTATGTGACGCTCCTACACATTTTTCAATACTTTTATGCATTTTGTTAACCCTTCTGACATGTTTTAAGGCTCACCTACTAAGCCAGGCCTTTTCCCTTTTTTTTTTATTCCTTTTTTTAAATACTAAAGGAGGAATGGTTAAAGAATGCATTTGTTTCCATTGAAACAAGTCTTCTAAAAAAAGATTGTTACAAGTTTTCCTCACCACTACTCACATGTGCAGAAAGGTTGAAAATGGAGGTGTAAGTGTGACAAATAAGGGGATTATAATAAACACATTAAGCAGTGCAGCTCCTGAGGTTACTCCTATTTACAGCAGCTGAAAGTCTGTCACTGAATGTCTGGTAACAGAGGGAAATGCTGAGTGCATCGTGTTAAGAGTACGTGCTCCCTGCAACTACGAAGCTTTTGAGGGAACAGCAGAACCACTCATGCAAAAATAGGCATCCCCCTGACAAGCTTGGGGAATCCATGCAACACGGACAGAAAACAGTCTGGACAAAGACCTCCTAAAATTAAAATGTACAGCTGAAAAGAATAATCTCATTGCATTTCTTCCTTCTGCCCAAGCATAAAATTCAAATTTTAAAGCTTCCCAGAAAAGAATTAACTTCCCCCCCCAATTTTTTAGCAGCCCAAAAACCACTCTCCAGAAGTTCAAGGTTTATAGAAAAAAATTCCTGTCCATATTATGTGTGGTTTTTACATCTAATTCTGGCACAGCCACCTTTCTCAGCTGGTAACGCTGTCAGAATAAATAGAAAGCAGCATCTAGAACGACAAACACATGGGTCAATGTTAAACAGAAGCCAATCACTGTCAGAGCATGAGCCAGATTGCTGCACTTCAGTTTCACCAACGTTCAACCCAAATACCAGCACACCACTTGTTAACAAAGTAAATAGAGGGAGGAAGCACTTTTATTTGGGTTTTGTTTACAGGTGTTTTTCTGAAGCTGACAGCAGTTTCTAGGTTTAAAACAACCATTTCAGCAATTTCCCCAGTTACAAAGGGGCAAAGCATCTTGGCACGGTTATAATAAAGAGCACATTTAACAATTAATTCTGCCAGCAAAAACTAAAGACTAGAAATTTAGAAGTCCTAATACTTGCTTGCTAACCAAATTGACAGCAGATTTTCAGCTAGCTAGAAGAAATCTCAGTCCGACTAGTCCTCAGGTAAATATGGTTCTGGTTGCACTGTGACTGGGACCGTGCTGGCCGCACTCTGCACGACAGACCTTGATGTCAGACCTGCAGATTCCCACAGCAGATGAGCCACCATCTCTGGTTATTTTCTCACTGTGACAGTGCAACAACCCAACACCTGCAGGCTTCCAACCCGAGCCACTGAACACTGAAAACTGTTTCATAGCAGAGGGAGTGCTCCCTTTGAAAAACGGTCGCTTATGCTATAATCACGGAACGTATCGAAGTGAGAAGTAAGATCTCACTTGGATACATCTGGTGACAACTGCGCAGCAGTATTTCACAGCAGCGCATCCGACCTGCAAATTCAGTCTCTCTTTCCTTCTCCGATGCCTGTGCAGACAACAGCTTCTGGGGTTACGGTGCCTCCTAAACAGCACTGGGGACAGAAATCCAACAGAACTTTAAAGCGACACCAACCTATAAATCCAGAAAAGTTAGTACTCAAGTTGTATTTTTCAGCAGCAATATCTCACTTTCATCCTAGTAACAGTGACTTCCCATCCCTTAACAAAAGAAAAGGCAACTAAACCAGAAGTCCAGCAGCTGTCCTAAACAGTGATTGCTGGAACATCCCAGAGCAGCAGAGACACATTCCTATTTTTTTTGTATACTAAGCCAGATGTCGCAGGATCCACACGAAGCTAACTCAGCCTCTTTCCCTGCACACCAAACTGCACTTCCCGTACCTAACTCTGCAACTCTTCTTCCAGCTTCACACGGATCTTCACACACCTCGAGCAAAGAGGCTCTCCTATAAGCCATTCTAAAGCAATCTGCTAGAACACACTGCAGTCCTCCAACGCGCTACCCTCCCTGCAGAAACATTTCACCTTGCACTACCTCCTGTTGATGCCTCTTGCTGATGTGCTGTTTATACAGCTACTGATGTCACTGTAGAAACAGATCCTCATAAATCCTTTTAATTCCTGCAGATCCCTTTAAATGTTCCTACGTAGGCAGAGCAAACAATGTTGTCCTCATCTCCAAGTGACACACAAAGTCACCTGTTTTCTTGAGGCTCCAGATCAACTTCGACTTTCACCCAACAGTTTTTCCAGTCCAGCATTCCAGGTGCCATGGCTCCACAGCACTCTGCTCAGTAGCAACAATGCCCTCAGCACTGCGTTCTGTGTGGCTTCAGCGGAGCAATACCCCTTCCTGACAGGTTGAACAGACTGAGGGCGGAAGGGGACAGCGACCATACCGCTTCCTCCAGCAAAAAAGGTATGCAATAGTTCAGAGAACAAAAAGGAACAGGGCAGCAGAAGTATTTGCATAAGCAGCTACTATTTTTATGCAGATACTCCTGCTATGTACTTTTTCTGGAATCTTCACCCATTTACTTCGTAACAGCAATTTGTTAGGATATTGGAAAGAAAATATCCATTCAAGGGCAAGCTGAAGAGACATGAGAAAAATACCTTCACACCTCAGGTCCTTGTAAAACTTCCTGCATGTTATTGCCCTCCAGAACAGGGCAGGGAAAAAAGCTTCTCTGGAACACTGTCATCACTACATTGCCATCTTCCATTATGCTGGCCCGAAGTGGGAAGTCACTGACAGTGCTATTTGTTTTCCATCACACAGCTCCCTCTCCCAGCTAGGCAAGCCGTTCTCTCAACCAAGTATCAAAGGCAGGGCCTACACAAAAGCCCCTGTATTACTCAGCGGTGTTTGGAGGAGCATGGCACACGGACAAAGCCTGGGCAGCTGCTCCAAAAGCACTTCGGTCACCGAATCCAGTTCAATACATTGACAGCCGTTTGACTGACAGCATTCAGTGCTTTCTTCCATATAGAAAATCGTACANGGAGACCAATTGTCTAACCCAAACAACAGATGTAGTTATAAAGTCTGGTTTGCACAGCAGAGAATCAAAGTATTCACATTTGCTTACAGTCTGACAATCAAAAAAGTAGAACTGCAAAAAAACAGGCTACAAAACAAGACCACCAGTTTGCGAGCACACCCAGTTAGGAGCCATGTGTTAACCATATTGCACGGGGATACAGACTGTACGGGAAATCAACCCTTTCAAACCGTGCTGTGTTTTGGCAAATCCAGTAGGATAGAAGGAAATCCATCTGCACTAGAAATGGAAGGAAATTCACCATTAAATCATCTAACTGAATCTAAAAGGAGGGGGCAAAAAAGAAATCTCAGTCTTGATGCAACTGTCTTACACTATCATCACCTTATGATAGGGAAGCCTACAAACAAATCTAAATACACACTGTGCAATAAAAATTTGATACCGTGACCATCTGTCTGACAAGAGCAAGGTAAGAACTGCAAGAAAAAAAAGAAGAAAAAAACCAAAACCAAAACAAACAGATTAGATTTGTAAGGGGATGGGAGGGAGGCTGTGGAAACCGAGTGGGCAGACGGGGAAAGGGGCCAACAAGCTTTTAGGACAGACCTGTATGATTCCCAGCTAAGCAGAGAAAATTAATTGCATTGTGTTGTCTAAGCTCTACCCAACAAATTTTATTACATGGATTAAAGCTATGCACACATTCTTTATATGTATGCAAATTAAGAACAGTATTCCTGTAGTAACAATAGTGTAACTTTTCATTTGGAAAAAATTCTAGTGATCTTGATTATCTACTTATTTACAGTTTATTGCTATTACTCCAATATAATTGTGAGCTCAGCACAGAAAAAGTAATATTCAGTGTTGGATTAAATACTGTACAGCAATGGGGTAAACATAGCACGAGATATTAACCAAGGACTTCTTAGTAAGAAAATGCAGACCTTTAACATCCATCCATATCAGATAAGAGTATTTCAGAGAAAGAATGAAACTAATGGAAAGGATTTCCTTTCCTTAAAGCCTAAAAGCTGCAAGCTGAAGACCGCTATCCGTTCTGCACACACCTTGAATTTTCATCTTTCTAATCCTTGCTGTGCAAGCCTCATTCATTTAAACTCTCTTAATCCCTCTCAAGTTCTACGTAATTTGTACCCTTAGCTACAAATACATCTCCATATATGTAACCTAGCCGTAAGACAGAAGTTAAGGTTGTCTTCTGCAATAGAGGCTAAAATTGCTTTAGAATACATTACGCACTGGAATGCATATTCAAGATCTCACTCCTGTTAAGAAATAATGCTTTAAATAAAATTTAAAAATCAGTGTAAAAGGAGAATGAGGCAACCATGTCACTCCAAGAATAAGCTAATCAACAATGTGTGTACACATTGCTCTCTGCACTTCCAGACAAGAGACAGATGTACCTTTAAAAAAGCAGAAAGAACAAACTAAACAGAAAAGTCTCAATGCTGGGTTACATCCCTCATGCTCATTACTACTAATGAAGTGTAAAAATTGATAAGCAGATTTTTAAATTACAAAACAGGTATAAAGTATCTTAATGGTCACAAGTTCTTTGGCTTTCCTTGTTCTTTCCCTCGACAACCTCCTCCAGATCTGACACAGCCACTTCCCCCACCTCCTTTTCTTCACACAGCGCAGAAAAGATGGGCAACGAGCAAACAAAGCACGCTGCCTGCGGCCAGCACCAGTCCTTGGTGAGCCTGGGCGAGCCAGCCCTCAAATCCTCTGCCAGATCCTGCAACCCCTTCCAAACTCGCAGGACAAGGAACTGCTCCCCCAGCAGCCAGCTCCCTTCTTGCTGGTTTTGCAACCACCACCACCAAAACCTGTCTGACCCAGCGCTCCGCGTGCGAGAGCGGACTGTTCTCCCCCAGCGCCAGCCACAGGTGCCCCTGAAGTCCCGCCAGGCTGGGGGGCACTTGGCCAGCACCCCCAGAGTGTGTCTCTGACACACCGCCGTGCCTGCGGCTTCACCTTGCATTTCAGCTCATCGTCTCCCCCAGTGCGTAACTCCTGGCAAGCAAGAAGGTACAAGCCGTCACTGAAGCTCTTGCCAGCCTGTGCTTAAAGCAGATTTCTCTTCTGAAAGGACACTCTCCCTAAAAATACAGCGTAGATGATCCAAGCCCTCCCCACACTACCCAGCTTTTGTAGGGTCTCTCCTCTCCTTTGTCAATTCTCTGCCAAAGGTACAAACTCTGTGTAACCACAGTGCCGATGCCTGCTGTTCTGCACGTACCCCCTCTACGCAAGTACTGCATCAGAGGTACCCCAAGCACTGCACCTTCTGGATAAAGAGCTACTATTTCTCCATCCTCCTCCAAGACAAAAATGAGATCACAAACCGATTTTCCACCTTCATTTTCAGCAGTCTTTTTGCAATAAAGCCAGTGCATTGCATTGTAGTACTGGGCCCACACACAGCTGTTCTTAACAGATTCTCAGTTATTTTTCATCCTCTGACACTGAAAATAAGACTGCCACCGAAGCTGACGCTTTTGCAGGCTCCCTATCGCTACCGCTCAAGCAACAAACATGAACTCGGCTACAAGCCCTGACCGAGATAAAAACATTTCTTTTGAATAGTCTGAAATGTTATTTGAAGCATTTCAATAGATAAGCTATTCTGGCAAACGCTGGTAGGTCCAAGTGCAAACAGACTCTACAACTTTCACACGGACGAGCGGGGATGGAATGCAACACCTCCCCAGCCAGCAGAATGCCAGCCCGCCGGTCTCTGCAGCTGGTGCCGCCCACACACACAACTGGCATTTTAGAGCCCTTACAGCAACTACAACTGGATAGAGCATTTGAAACCTTCACATCTGTGCTCATACAATGCGATTTTCGCAGTTGAGTATACAACACCTCACGGATATATCAGACAAGATTTTACCTCATTAGTTTCCATGGTTTTAATTTGAATCTATCTCTAGTTTGTTCCAGCAGTGTTACTACAGCAAAATGATCATTTGACAGAAAAGTAATATAAAACTACCATAGCCCTTAAGCCAGTGCTTTGAACAGTAAAGCCAAACATAACTACTCCTTGTGGTGGAACAAACAACTGCAATCAACACTTTTAAAATACTATGTCAATAAACACAAATTTTTACTCAAAAATGAGGAACACAGCTAGCTAAATAATCTAATTCTCAAGCACAATTTCATTTTGGGGAAAAAGTCAGCCGGCAGCAGCCCCAGGTTAGATCTTGAAACTTTACACCAGACCCTAAAAACCTCGTGTGGCACGTCCAAGACGTCCAGAGCACACCGCAAGCTTCCGCTTCTGTCCCCAAAACACCCCAGATAGACAACATCAGTATCGGCATCTGTTCTGACCTGTAGCTAAGCTGCTGTGCATAGGCACTAGCTAGCTAATAACAATGTGGGGGAAATCAATGTCATAACAGAGATGAGATCTTAAGTCACCTGATTTATATTCCACAAACAGAACACAAGAGAAGAACTCTACAAAGAAATCACAGATTCAGAGAAAAACCCATCAGAGAGGTTGGAAGAGATCTCTACATGCCACCTAGTCAAATCTCTTGCTCAGATCAGGTCTCATTTTAAAGTTGCAGCAAAGTGCTTTATCTAGTTTAGTTTCAGAATTCCCAAGGACAGAGATTCCACACGATATACAGAAAATTCATGTAGTAGAAAGAAAAAAGGGTGTCTCTTTTTCAAAGGGGAGCTAAGTTCATTCCAACAAATCCGATACTACAAGATATAGTCATAAGCTTTTGCATAAATATCCATATTTGTTTCCAGTGGAAACGTGGCAACCTGCCCCTAGGACAATCATAGTTTAAATTAACAGATAATACACAGTGCCGTCTGCTGCAGCCAACTAACTGGCAGCTCTGGTGCACAACTACTTTCAAAGGAAACATAACATGAGAGTTTCTTACCTCCAGGCCTGTATACAACATCATCCTCTGTGATAAAGGACGTTATTTCGCCGTTGTCTGTTCTCTCATATCGGGACTTCTTCTTGGGCGGTTTCTTTTTGCTTTTCTTTGTGGACTCCTCCGTGGTGGCACTGTTGTTGTCGTTGTCCTCGTCTTCACTGTGGTCACTTTCTGCATAATTCTTGGCGCCTCCTTCCAACGTACAGCTCCGCCGGGGACGCGAGTTCTCACTCTCCCTCACCTTGTCTCTCTTGTCTCGCTCCTTATCCCGGTCTCTATCCCTGTCCTTCTCTTTGTCTTTGTCTTTTTCTTTGTCTGCTGTCATGATTCGCCACGTGCCTTCTTCTGTCCTCTCACGGCTGGGCCTCCGTGAAAGGTAGACAGTGAGCCTGGGCTTCAGTCTTCTGAATTTCTCACTCAAATCCAGGAAAAATTCAACCACTCCAACAACCCCAGCGTTTTAAAATGGTTCTTGAAGGGGGGGAAGAAAGAGGGGAAAAGCCCATGTTAATATTCAAAATTCTTTCAATCTGTGAAAATAAAAATTAAAACCAAAGAACACCACCCCCCCCAACCTAAAGCAATTCACTATGGAAAACACAAGACAGCAAAATACAAGGTGGTCTTTTCAAGCATTCGTAGAAGTGATCACTTATGAAGTATCTGTAAAACTTTTGAAAGCTTATCTCCATCCTCAAAAAGATCTCACAACTCCTTAAAAAAAAAAAATCCTTTTGCTCACTACAGAAATCTAATAACTTCTTGGACGGGAAGCGCTCACTGAGAACAGCGATCATTTTACGCCTGAGGCTGAACAGCAAGCATGCAAGCAAAACAACAGAATTTAGGAAGGGACAAGTGCAAGAAAGGAAGAGTCTACAACTTTTTTCCCCTCGAAGCAAATGAAAAAGTTTATCAAACGGCCGAGTTGGTTTACGTCAACAGCACCAGTAAGGGATGCCCTGCAAAGCGGGTGCAGAGCAAAGCATGCCATCTGCCAGCCCCGGGGCAGTCTGCCGGGGAGCCTTCCCCCCGCCCTGCTCTGCCAGAAACAGAGCTAACCTGTAACCCACAGACTACAGGAACCAATTAATTGTAACCAAACCACAGTATTTAAAAGTGCACTAATAAAATCAGCTTTTCCATATATCAAAAATACAATCTTTCATGTTTGCTTTCCCAGTAACGGAACACATGAAGGTGGATTTTATAACTCATCACCTTCACACATTCGTTTTCCTGCCGGGGAATAGGAAGGGAAGAGATAATCCTATGTTTTTATTTCCCTGATCATTTAATCAATACAGTTAACATCAGCCACATTATTTTTTCCTTCAGTGAAAGTTTACATTTAAAGAATTGGACTTGCTGTTACACGAGTATTTGGAAGCTTGGCCCCACGGGCCAGGATCCTCAACCCACAGCCAAGCGCACAGAACGGCTGCCTGCTGTCACGGTGAAACCCAGCTCAGCTGCTCACTAACGCCCCCCAGCACCCCGCAACCGGGGTCCGCATTCATTCCCCATGAGACAGGATTACCGTACCGCAGTCACATGAAACCTAAAGAATACCGGTCCTAATATTCTTCTGATGCCAAATCAAGAGTTTCCTTAAAACGTCCTTTGTATTGCTCAGACTGAAATATCTGGACTGACAGGTTGCGCGATACATCTCCGAGTGCCACCCAGCAGCAAACACAGTGGAATTTTTGGTCCCTTTTCTGGAAAGGCTCTAATGAATTTGCACTAATAGAAGGATTTACAAGTGCCTTTTCATACTGCTCAACAGCAGCAGTCTGTGCAGTTACAGCTTCTGCTGACTAAGAATCATAACATATCATTTTTTCTGTAAATATTCATGAAAAAAGCTGTTTCACCAAAGGTCCACCCAAATACAAAGCTAAGGTACCTTTTTTTCCCTAGTTCACCAGGATAAAGCTTAATTTACCCACAGCCAATTCATAAGTTTTCAAGAAACTACTATTTGGTGCAACCTGAAATCAAGCCACTGCGCAGAACGCTATGGCATGACATTCAGGGACCTACGAAGATTGAATGTTCATACATTAAGCATCTGAAACCACATTAGCAAAGGAAAAAAGACTTTTGATTTTTAAGAAGTCAGCAATCCTGTGTATTTGAAATCTCTTCAGTCTTACATGAATCTCAGACTACAATATTCTTGTCCCTGTTGACTACTACTTCCAGCAGTGGAAACAGCCAGAGAGAGACAAATTGCTTTTGCTGACACAATTCAGGCTGTGGTTCGAATCTCCCAGGCATTTCCTGAATGAACCGATCATCCAGGTAGGAAATGATTCTATTTTCTTTCCTCCTTGCAGCAGCTGCCATCATTCTGATAACACACAAGGGGAATCCAATAGAACTCCAGTGGAGAGGACTACAATGAACCCGTCAGTTGCCAGAGAAGCTGTAGATAATAGCGATAGCAACAGTCTACAGGGACTCGGTAAGAAATGTCTTATGTTTCCAGAGGCTAGGAAATTCCCCAGCAGCAAGCTTGAGGGTTTTTTCTATTGTTGTTGATACAAAATTAATTTTAGAGAGTAAATAATCTATCCATTTTCAATGACAACTAATTACTTTCCCAGAGCAATCTAAAAATTACAAGTAGTGGCCTCTCAACTTATGTACAAGAGACCTTTACGTCCTTTAGGGCTCAGAAACTAAAGGATACACCTAAAAAATTTTATTCCATGACCTCCAAGCATGGCTAAAATCCAGCCACTTCTGATGATTCTTATAGAGTAGCCCCAGTTCTCAACAACTCAATTTTTGAGTTAGGTACAAAACCACAAGAAACCGAAGCCTAAACAAAGCAGCTATCCTTTCAGAGGTTTTTCCATTGCTTCTTGTCTTGTAGCTTATCACTACCCCCTCCTGTTTATTAAGACTTGAATGCTGTTTACAAGTTAATTTTGGAGATTTAAAAAAAAAAAAAAAAAGGAAAAAAGCCAAGGAGCAATTCCTTTTAGTCTTGTTTTCACTGAAGTCAAGAATGTTTTAGCAGCATCTAAGAAGCATTTGCATTGAAATACAACATTTCTCCTTGCTACCTCCCCACTTTTTATTTACTAACACCAGAAGCCAAAAGCAAACAGCCATTTATAAATACAAGCATACACCCAATGTTTGGAAGGATCTCTTCAACTGTAAAATCATAAAGTACCTTACAACCAAAATACTACATTATCTAAGCCGAAGCATTTGGATTTCATCTCACATATTCTTACTTCACCCACCAACCACAATGGAACTGGAGACTACTAGCAACTCCATACTCAAAAGCCTAATCACTCTGGACCAAAACGTAAATACTGTGAAAATGCGTTTGCTGACTCAACATTATTCATCAGTTACAGATGTTGTGGTGGGTTAAGCACTTTCATCTTTCTATATGTAATTATGCATGAATATGGAACCCATAAAACCAACACCATGACAAAAATTACAAAAATATTTCAAGCCTCTTTTGTTCCCTAAAGGAAACTGGGATAATACATCACGTGTATTGCCAAACACAGTAGTGACACAGATGTTTAAATCTGGATTAGGACAGCAGAAGCAAATCCACTGAAAATCTTCAGTGGTTTTTGACAAGCTCTGCAGCTTGGGTTTCCAGTAGTTTTGCTCCCTGGCAGCTCCTCATGCTCGCTATACCAAACACCCACCAAAGCAGCTGCTTCTGCCATCATACTACAGGAAAGAAATTCAGATTACAGCACCACAGGTTCAGGAGTATTAACTGCCTTTGATACTGGTTTACTGCTTCTTCCACAGGGAATTTTTTAGAGATTAATCTCAGAAAGAAGACATTTAAGCTACAAGGAAAACATTCATTTTATGATGCCCGAGCCTGTTGTACAAAGGAGTGGAAGAATAGCCTCTGCCTGTTATTTGTTCAATGCAAGTTGAAAAACCTGAGGAAAAATGTAGCTTTGCTGCAATCAGACTCTAAGATTTTTGTTGTTGCTGTTATTTTTCAGCTAACACCTCAGGATATGTCCATCCATCCAAGTAAGTTTTACGTCCAGTATGGGATAACTTTATTTATCCTCCCAGTTTGTCACCGGACATTAGAGGCTCTTGTTACCTTAAAATGTTTACAAGTCCAGCATAAACCAAAAATGTGTTTGCGGAGCTACCCGCTGAACGAACAGAGGGAGCCAGGATTCCGGGAGGAGGCAGAACTTTAATCCAGGAGTCTGGGCCAGACGCGATGCAGGCAAGCTGGCAGTAAGTGTCCCAAGCAAAGGGAAGCCTGGAGGCAGGTGTTCCACCCTGTCAGAACACCGGCCCTGCAGCATCCTGCTCCTGAGTACAACATCCCCAGCACACTAACCGCTTGCAAACACTGCATCTTTTATACAGAAAAGGTGTTTAACGTTGCACAACAGTTTCTCAGAGCAGTTCAAAGTGTAACAACTTCAGACAAGTCTCAAAGGTGACTCCTCTGCCTGCAGAAGTTCCAGAGGAACACCTCGGCGCAAACGAAGCTGGATCGCAAAGCGCCAGGGTTACAGTCCCCGCACTCCCGAAATGCTCTGTTGTACCTGGCACCTATTGGAGAGGCGGCGTGAGAGCATCACCACCCCAGAGAGCAGCTCGGAAAGGTCCCAGCCCCTTCCCAGGACACCGGCTGTTCCTGCATCTTTCTACTAGTCCTTCTCTAGCCAAACCCAGCAGCAGCCAGGGGTTAGATCCGACTCTCTCACTAAACGCTTGTCAGTTCCACCCCGAGAGAGAGAGAACCAAAGATATTATAATGAATATGATAAGATTTGCCCATGCATTTTCAAATGCAATCTCAAAAAAAAAAGTTATTGCCAAAGTATCTTGTGAGAAATCAAGCAGGCAAGATTTAACCTTTAAACTTAATTTAAAAAAAAATGAAGTGCAGAAGTTCATAATCGTTCTTTTCAACTGATCATTACCCCACATTCACCTGGTTAAGGATTTTCCTACAGCATTTTAAATTTAGTTCAAATTAAAGTTTAATCATTTGTTCAGACACGAAAAGTCAGGACAGCGAGATACTACTTCTCCAAGAAATGAGTTATAGGCACATCTGGGCACTGAGTTACCATGGCCAAGCTGCAGTGACCCCACTACACACAGCTCTGCAGTTATTTGATCTACACACCTGGAAACCATTATCAGAGCAAAAGGCACACATACTACCTCTTTCCACATTAAGTACTTAAACCTCTGAACTAGTATTAAAGAGTCAGGTTTTAAAGATAATGTGCAAGCAAGTCCAACAGAAATGCTGTGAGACTGAGACAGGAAGGCATCTAAGCATGCAGGGTAACTAAAAACACGGAGACAAGCTCCTTTTTCTTATTTAAGCCAGACAGATAAATCTTTTAACAAGATTTGTTTGGTCATGTGTTACCGGTCTTAATAAACACAACTGGACCATTTCTCTGTAAGCTTTTAGTCTCGTATTGCAAGATAAAAAGGCACTGTTTTCAGCAAATGCCAGAGTAAAGGAAGTATGTGCCACAACTGCTAGAGCTCCTTCCACAGAGTTTTTCTAATTTTGATGTCAAGGAAGACTTTTAACTTGGTTTTAGCGCAAAGGATTAATTTTTCTTGGGGGGGGGGGAAAAAAAGGAAAAAAA
>Ga0065711_1001362_pt1 | contig 44347 bp, 18 predicted proteins | sample Hoacrofraction12_FD_59098 | JGI IMG/M metagenome (GOLD analysis project Ga0065711, IMG submission 59098) | Hoatzin crop microbial communities from Cojedes, Venezuela - Epithelial fraction 12 v2 (version 2) | ecosystem: Host-associated > Birds > Digestive system > Esophagus > Crop | place... | reverse complement strand
CCCCCCCCCCCTTCTCTACTGTCTGAAAACGGCGCTGGGAGAGCAAACCAAGTACGTAACAGCAGTCACGCTGTCGAACCGAGCCTTACCAGAGCTATTCCAAATTCCCTAATGGACTTCCGTTCTTAGTTTAAACTTCACTTTTGTAATCTACAATTTACTTTTTATAGATCTGGAATTGCCCTTTACCAGCAATACACAGCTTTCCATGACTGCACAGCCCAGCACAGCAGAGGTTACGCTTCTAAAGCATCTCTGACAACACTTACAAATAATCAAACTTTACACAGACCCAAGAAAGCTGTTCGCTGTCTAGCAGAAGAGTTCTTGCTGCCTGAAGTCTTAACTTATCAGCAACCATAAGTATTTTCATTCATAAAAAACTTACGTGTTTCTGTTAGGCAAAGCTTCAGCAAACATAATCCAAAAGTTGCCCATAAGGGAAAGCTGGCCATTTTTTTCTCAGAACTGTTTTGCAAAAAACAGAGATCCTCACAAGCTGTGGAAAGAAGAAAAGCCGCGACGCTTGTCAAGCCTGCAGTCAATGAGTCTGAAGTTTGCTGCACTTTTTATTCTAATTGAAAGGAACTGAAGTAATGACATAACTGGGAGGGGGAGCTCCGTCAAAAGTCACACCCATATTGCAACCAAAGTTACCCAGAAGAAGAAGGGGGGTGGGAGGGGAGCTAGTACTGACTAAGCAGCCACACTCGAGTTTTAAAGAGGCACTAAACCTCCTCTTCTTACACAAGTACACTGAGAAGTTATGCGTCTTGCGCTTGCAGGAAAATTTGTGTAATCTCTCGTGAGTTAGCGCAGAAAGGCACTGTTTGTTAAAAGCTTTCCTTCTTGCATTTTAAAATCTCCTCATTACTGCAAACCAGGTGAACATGAAGCACTAGAGTTTCTGAAGCCCAGCAAATCATCTACAACTGCCTGGATGTTTCCCCAAAATATTTAGCTTATTTTATCTCATCATTTGCTCTTCTTGCAGTTCAATTCAGAGCACGCAGAACTCCTGCTTGCAATGCACCTTTCTAAAATGTTTCGGTTCATCCCTGGAGGAAAGCCTCAGGCAGAAGGTAAGTCGAGGCAGTTCAGCCTCCCACAGCCCGTTCTACCCTTGGTGTCTCTGCACAGGCTGCTCCTACAAAAGTGGTAGCTAATGCCAGTGCCAGCTGCAGTACTGAGGACGAAGGCTGGTATTTTATTGTATTGATGGTATGAGGTACGGAAGGAATTATTCCTTATTCCCGATTTGCAAAGCAGAGCAACAGGATGAGAACATATGACAGTCTTTGACATTCAGACAAGGTCTCGGTTCCTGAGGACAGATATTCATTGCAGCGTGGGGTTTTGTGTGACTGTAGGTGCCACATGAACTCCCTGGTGAAAGCCTCAAAACCTCTGTAGATAAGCGAAAGGCATGTCTGTAATGTGCCTTCGCCATTCGGCTTGGTGTCTCCACACGCCAGCCTCTCCAGAGCTGCAGCAGTGCAACAGTGGTTTGTATGCGGTGGAAGGAGGGGTTGGTCAGGGATCACCAAAGCCAACACATCTCACCTTTAACAACCAACATGTGGCAATGACTGACAGCCAGTAATGCCCCAATTTCCGTTTCACTCAGCAAATTTGATATGAATAGTTCTATATCAGATTACCATCTTGTCGATCCTTCCACTTCAAAGAATTTTCTCACTGATTTTTTAATCTCTGTTAACACAAACAATGGAAAAATACAGACAGGTCTTTCCAGCCACAGCCACAAGAACGTTACACAAAGAGGTTTTCAGGACTTTGCCTTTTCTTTGACTTTCGACTTACAGATGGCTGGCTATCCTTTCCTCAATCGCCAGACTTTAGCAACAGGTTCCAACAGGCTTTTCCTACAGGTCTAGAATATCTGATGGGACAAGGTTAAACTGAAAATCTTTCCCTAAAACACAGGGGATCTTTTTACTAAGAAGCTAGCAAAGACAGATAAAACACGTTTTAATTAGTGAATATGCTACTGTTTGGGTTTTTTTAAATAAATGGCTTTAAAAGCAAGGACAAAACCAATCTCCTATACCTCTTACTGTTTATAGTAGCGGAAAAGAAATAGTTCTGTGAATTCCTCTACGTTTAAAGCTATAGATCTTTTGGAATCTAAATATACAAATGATGTGTAGCAGGATTTAAAACACTGGTGCACAGTTAATGCATATTGTAAGTTTGCTAAGCACATCTTTTTCTTCAATTGCTAAATGACTTTTAAAATTCACCCCTACAGATGAAAAAAAAGAATAGATTATTTAATTAAAATTTAGGTATCTTTGAGTCTTGTTTTTTTGATGAACATAAAATACTTGTCCATTAATGTCCTGTATTTACAATTATATGGAATGAAAAAAATAAAATAAGTTTTCTTTGGCACAGGTAAATGGAGAATAATGTCCATTTCAGGGATGTGGGCAAGTGTTACAGAGACAAAGGTCTTATTTTACCAGGAGTGGAAATTCCTAGTCTCTTCATGGTCTGAAGTTTCTAATTCTAGCCCTTCTGACATCAGACTATGAACAGGTTGTTTTCTCAGTACTGATTATTTGATAGCTATCTTAGACTTCTGCCAGTGTTTGGTGGGGGTGGGTGGTGTTCCACTTTGGAAAATCTCTCTTCTTGCTTGTTGCCCTATCAAATCAAGGTAAGATCAGGCACTTTTAGACCAGGTGCATGGATGTGCTAGTACCTAATGCAAAAGGAAAAGACAGATGTATACAAGAAAAATAATTAATCGCAGTACGTCACAGAAATAATTAATTAACCGTATGTATATGATGCATAAGTTTGTCCATTTGACATGCCATGTGCCTGCTGTGCTCCAGCCTAGGACACACACTTGCATTCCAACACACCAAGCACTTCAAAGAGCTGCCATTAACAAATAAATTAAAAAGCTGACACAAAAATATTTCCTTCTTTCCCACCCAAACATGGAATTTCTCCCCTACAATATGTTGGCCTGAGGTAGACAGCAGCCCAAATTTAGCCTGGGCGCAGGGCCTAATGCCACTCAGAAAATTTAGTCAAAGGAGATGTACAAGTCTGGGGAATTTATTTTTTTTTTGTTTTAGGGGTTTGCTTGTGAGAAGTACATAAAGTTTGCTTTAACTTGAGATAATCTTAGTATACTGGAACAGAAAAATCCTACAGAAAATCTTCAGCTGAGGAAATGCAGCAGAGCATCATTTTAAGCTGAGCCTATCAGTTTCTTCCCATTGTGTATTTGTTTCCATGACATTATTGTTAATAACAAAAAATCACATAGTTAAATGTTTGAGCTTTTGGAATTTGCTTACTGCCTTGGCAACAACCAATTAAATTACCAGCACTAAAAATTTCTAAAATAATAAATGGTATCAAATTAATTAAGTTTTCAGAAGAGAATGAAACAATACAACTAAAGCCCCTCAGCATTTATAAAAGTGGTTTGCTGTGAAGCCTTTGACACAGCAGATACTGAATCTATGATGGTGCAATATAGTACAGGAACACCAAAATAACTCATTTGTGATTTTATCACATATGTGAACTGTAGCCAGCACCAATTAATTTTGATAAAAATCCTATTAGGGAGTACATGAGTTGGAGCCCTAGAAAAAGAACATGCATGGCTGACAGTGATATAAAGAGATGTTTTTGCAGGAATGCTCACAGAGGATGAAATTCTAGCCTCCTGAAGTCAAAGGCAAAAATTTCCCTGAATTCAGTGGGGAAGCGTCTCCCTGTAATATATATTCCTTTGGATTTTATTGTGTGGACAAACTAGAGCGTGAATGTACCTGAACTTATGATGAAAAAAATGATGCCAACGAGATCAGTTTCACTATCAAATGGGAACAACTGAAAGGAGGGAAGAATGGCATTTTGTTTCTGTCAAAATAGCTGGCATTTCTATTGTGAAAAAAAGAAACTTCAAAAAAAGAACCTTCTAATTTGAAAAACTTTTTTTTTCTATTATCAGCAGAAAGACTTTATTATTATTTAAAAAATCCTTTTCTGAACATATTTTCGTGTAAATTTCAAGCTTGTTATGGGGAGTTGAAGAACACAGTCTTGGTGAATATAAAAAGCACAAATCTCATTAGATAATTCTGGTCACAGCGGCGAACATTCTGCATAGACTACAGCTGGTCTGTGAGACTGGCTGTAAGTCAGTTTCGTGGGAGGAGGGAGGATTTTATACCCATTTAACTGTAATCTCAATAAGATATGGTATTTTTAATAAGATTTCCTCCTGTGTCCCTAGACTGCAATCTTGTTTCCTGCATTTCAGACGGGATTTAATTTCCATGATCAACCCTGAAACCAGGTTTTGTAATGGAAACGGCGGTAAATGCTTCAGCGTAGCAAATCCTGTACTGCGCACTGTTCTCGGGCTGTGGGTGCTGATGGGAAGGCGCAAGCAGAGCCTGTGCTGGTTGAAGGCAGAAAAGCTCCTCTTTTGGCTGGAGGGCAAAGCACTCCCTTGCGAAGCTGGGCACCCGGTTCTACTCCCATCAGCCTTTTGTTCCTCGATGTAATTTACAGCCTGTGTCCTGCAGAGAGTTAGGAAGATGAACAATGGCTCCTAGTTGTTTACTTCTGAAAAAGGCAGCAACCCAGACTGGCACCTACCGCGGGGATTCATCAGCCTGTTTTACTGGTTTGCCCCAGATCCCTAAACAACTCACTGATCCAGCACAGGCAAAATCTTTAACAGCCAGAAGCGCGTAAGAAGCTCTTTGCAGCAAAGTTTCTCCCGCGGCAGACCATGTGGCCCCCTCAGCTTTCTTGTTCCTAGCACCATCCCGAAGCACTTGGTCCCTGGCTGACCCCCATGGCTCCCAGCAGAGCGCAGGCAGGAGATCAGAGCACCAGTCCCCGTTCATGACTTCCACACCACTATACCCAGTTACTTGCTACGTTGCAGTTGGAGACGGGGCAGGAAATCTGCAGGCAGCAGCTGCCATCAGATGTCCAAGCACGCACCACAGACATGCTGAGCACGTCAGTGACGAATCGAGCCACAAACAGCTGCGTAGAGGGCCAGGGGCTTCCCCACAGGGGGAACCAAGAAGAGAAGGGGAGACATGTTTTCTCTGCAGGTGGTTTCAGCCTGTCTCCGCCCCTCCCTCCCCCTTGTCGGCCCTCCCAGCAAACACCACGCAAGAAGAACCTGGAAACCAATATATCAGAGCATGAGCGGCCATCTTTGTGCTATGCCACTTTCATTTCTTTCATTTGCAGTTTAACAATAGGTAAATCAAGCTCATACCAGGCCATCTCCAGGACGTGCTCCTTCTTGTCTCCCTCAGTCTCCTCCCCACTGTACTGCCAGTCTCTTCCTTTTGGTTTTGCTTCTTGACCTCTACCTTGACTTCTCGCTCGTCTCCACTCATTTCTCCTTTTTCCTAGCCCCCATTCTTTCTCATCTGCTCTCTCTTCTATACAGCATGTTGGGATAATTAAATCAAACATTTAAAGCTCCAGAAGAGCAGGTGAGCTTTACAAAATGCAAACATTCACACGACTCAGGAAACCCTTGATATTTGCATAAGCAAACTGTTAACTGTACCTACAGATAAACCCTTAGGGGCTTTTATGCCTAATATGGACCTGACCAGAGCCCATCAAAGTCAAGGGAAGTTTTCTACTGATTTTGAGGAATTTTGAGTCAAGCCAGCTGTGAACAGTGTTTTGTTTAGTCCCAGTATCTCTATGATGGTAATTCTGCATACTGTGTTACATTTATTCCCTGTATATATATATAATCTGAGAGGATAGAGGGATTACATCAGATTTATAGCCACTGACAAAATATTTTCCCACCTGAAGAAAGTAAAAACCAAATTTTAGCTGGATTCATTTGTGGAACAACTGCTGTTCACAGCAGGTCTGTTTGTGCTAGTCTTGCCATAGCCACATATAACATAGCCACATTTAGGTTGTGCCATAAACATAGCAGTGCGGGAACAAATAGTTAAGCTTGTCTTTTCCAGTTACAAAGAACACTAAAAGCAGACTGGTCTGTATATAAACAGAAACTTACTGAATGTCAGCAGTCTCCCTCTTAGTCAGTTTATGACCCCAGTGAAAGGTGGAAGGGAAGGAAAAGTATTCTAATTTTAGACCATAATAGGCATGTTTGTTTTCAGAGACAAAGATAATAGCTGGTTCCAGTCTGGAAGGTGCAGGTGTGTGCACATCATACGAGAAATGGGGTGAGGAGGCTGACAGGCATAGCAGTGCTCTGTTTTGGACTGCTAAACTTTCTGGATAAAATACACACCAAGCAGTCTACCCCTGTCATATGGCTTTAGGTAATGCATTGCAACAGCAGTAGCATCTGCGTCCTCAAACAGGCAGTCCATTTGCCTTGTTGGATGTCCCGACATCAGCAGCAACTAAAGAAAAAAAAAATAAATTTAAACCCTGTTAGTTCTGCAGGTTAAACACAGCCAGGAATCAATTAACTTGGCTCCTCCTGGTGCAACAGCAGCAGCTTGTTTACTAAGATTTGATCCTTTGCGCCTGGGCATACCCAGACAAAGCCAGGACAGCTGTGTCGCTGCGCCCAACTGGAAAACAGGGAGCTCACTTGGAGGTGCCTCGGGTCCAAGTGTCACGAAGTGCCCCTCCACAGGTAGAGAACACACAAGGCAGCAAACGCCCCAGTCTGCCCCTCGGAGCTTGTTTGCAGGGTGTAGAGGTGGCAGTTAGGAAAGCATTTTTCATTTCTGAGCTCTACGCAATTTATGTGGGAATTGTCAAGGAAAATAAACAGTGACTTCTAAACAACGATTTCTGATGGAAATTGCTTTCTCTAGATAAATAATCAAAAGACGGTAATTCTGGGTGATTCTGCAGGCAGGAGTTTTGTGTGAGGCTGGGACAGAGGCACAGAAAATAGATTTCATAAAATTAGTGAGACAGCAACTCTGATTTTACACATTTCCATGTTCCTGAATTTCTGGTAGAGAAGTAGATAAGGGAGGAGCTGAACNCTATTACAACATTGTGAGTTGATCTTAGAACTGGGAATTATCACACATCCATCGCCTACTTAGCAACTTGGCTTGAGTAACAATGAAAGCCAGTATTTTAGAAATGAAAAACAAACACTCATTTGGGATATTATTACATAGTTGGTAAGAGTTCAATTATGTATTCAAGTTTATTTCTTTCACTACATACCTAGAATAACACAGCTGTGTTTGAGAATGTATGCTTGTTACTGACCAAAAGCTGATATTACTTGTGATTTATTTGCTTGGTCTTTTCTTTAGTAATATGGAGTGACAATAACTTGCTGAAGTTAAGAAAAAAATATTACCTTGACTATGATTCTGAAAATGTGCTTGCATTCATTTGCAGTCCTTTTGGGTTGCCTTTTGAGGGATGTTTGAGGTGACAGGATCTACCAGCAAGCGATATTAACCAGGAAGAAATTCTATACAGAAAAAAAGAAATTGAATGTTTTATGCAATTGTAAATGACAAAATTTGCACTATGCCAGTGACTTATATAAATACACTAATAATCAAATGACACAGTATCACATAATCATCATTGCTAACCAACCTCATATCATTTTTTGGTTCCTGCATACTATTTTTTCAATCATTTGTGATTCATTGGTAAAGAAAACACTTGTTCAGGAATTTATCAGATTCTTCTGAATAATGCATGTCTAAAATGTTTGCAATGTGTCCACAAACTTTTAATTTGCAGAAATGTACAACTGGCAATAAATAAAGCTTTATGGGTTATTTGTTCACCTCTAAAACATTACTTATATATGCTAAACATTTCATTGAAGTGTTGGAAGGATTAAGCTGGTCATGTCTGAACAGCATTTTGAACAAGTCAGATCTGGAAAGCTATTAAGACTCCTTGAGATGTTAAAGTTTCAGCCAACGTGCACTGAATTTACGAGAAATGATCTGTGTCTGAGTCATCTGAGATTTCAAAGATCTGCTACGAGAGCAAATTCGGTGACATACAAATGGAGAGGAGACCTAGCGAGAGAGCCTGCAGTTTATCTGCTGTCCGCTGTACCTGGAAGTCCCGTCAGTAAAACGGCCCTCTTCCTATTGTTTGCAAGATACATTAAGATAATGATGTTTGTCAACATAAAGATTTACCTGAGACTCATACTCCACCCAGTTTGCTTTCTATAACCAACCCTTCTTTAATGGTTACAAGAATTTAATGAAAAGTTTCCCTAGGGGAATGGGTAGGAGAGGTAGAGATAATAGAAGGAAGAAAAAGCTGTCCTGTCAGTCTGATATATCTGGTACTATAACAAACTCTGCACATCACTATCTAGTAAGCAGGAACTGCTAGCCAGTACCACAAAAAGAGTATCATACGGAACAGTTTTTTGAGAGTCTTGGGACAAAATAGAATGTGTTGAGTGCACTTCTGCAAAGCTTCTTTCTCTTTTACAGGAGGAAAGTCACTGTTTGGTATTAGCTAGCCCAGGAAGGACAGATCTACATCAACATCAGCTCTTACAAATGTATTACTCCCTAAGTGATTAATTATATGAGGCATATCTCAAGGGGTATAGATGTGAGACAGACAGGCTATGAATGTTCAACAGTCTAGTTCAAATAAAGATATAAGGATATTAAAGCTTATCTCAACTATTTAAGGATTCCTTTTTAACTTCTCCCTCCCATATTCAAATGCAGTTCTTCAATCCCAGCCTAGCTAGTTTTTCCTCTCTTCTTAATCACACATTTCTCTACAGATAGATATTTGAAACCCAGTTCACGTGGCCCAGTTTTGCTGAACTTGGTAATTCCAGAATACTTTGCACTTTTTCTAGCTTAGCCCATTAGAGAACTAACTGAAACACTCATAGATAACTGAGAAATAAAAAGGTGAAAATATACCACACGCTGCTAGTCACATGCAGCCAGAAACTCTTACTGAATGTCTGGGGAGATTAAGTTTGCATCTCTCAAGAGATTACTCATTTCCTTCCAAAATCTGGGTGCATCATGTGATGTAGAGGGCACAGCAGATCCTTTGTACAATATATTGTTAAGTACAAGAACTTCAGAGAATAGAAATACCTTTTTTCTCTAACTGCAAATTCAGGTTACAGTCTTAATAATTCAGATTGTGATTATCTGAATTAGAAAGCAGCCGAGATTATAAAACTAAACACACACCTACGAGTGAGTAAGACCAGAGCATTTGATCATACTGGTTTTTTTTCCTGGGATGGGGAAGACAAGGATTTGTGTCCTTTACCTGTTATGACCATTTCAACAACAGCCGCTCTCCCAAAAGGGTGCATGCTAGCTTGTGGACAGTTTGGTCCCCTTGAGCTGGGTGTCTCTCAAGCATTCATGTTGACGTTGCTCCATTTTGTTTAGACAGTCAGGGAAATATTAGGCCAGAGAGAGAAACTGTACCTATGGCTGGATGGCTTTGTTTGGCATTCTTGTGGGAGAACTGAGGTCCTCTTATTTCCTCAGGGAGTAGGCATGCATTTGCACATCTGCATAGCAAAGAAAGCTCTAGTCTAAGGTCAGCCAAGCCTTCTTCAGAGCTGAAAACATTGTAGCCACAGTTGTATGGCATTGCATATGAGCTAATTAGCCTTGCAGATAAACCTAACTAGCTAGGACAAGCTGCACTCTGGTAGTGATCTACCACTTTCAGGAACTCATGCCTCTACGTAGCTTGGCATTACATCATGTGGAAGTACCAGCTGGGTACATCTCTTCGCCCTCTTCTACTGTACACTCAAGTCGTGTCCCTAGTCCCTTGAGTTGACCTTACCTAAAGAACATTGCACGATTTAGTCGTAAGTCACCAGTTGCACTGCTTGTGGCCTTTCAGATAAGCAAGGAGAACTGAAGTCTGGGGCAGGCTGTCCTTTCCCCACCTTCCTTCTTTTTTTCTTTTGCAAGGCTCTGTAGGATTTCAGATTTTTCTGGTGTGGAATTAGGCTGAAGCAATAGCCTATTCAGTAACAGATTTTGGCCTTGCCAAATAAGAAGTTCTTTGCCAAGCAGGAAGTCTGGCCAAGCAAGACTAGGAAAAATTCCTCCTGAGACTCAACTGGAGTAAGCCTTAAAATTCAGACAGGCAAAAAATTAAGCTGAACATTAGGAAGGTCCTGCTATGATACCAGCTACTTAGCGGAATAGCTTCTGAGAACACGCTCATCCTTGCTGAATGATGGATGAGATGACTACACCTTTTTAACTATGAGTCTGTGATTCACTTCAGGGAATCCCACATCTCAAGTGTGATACATGAAACATCTGAACAGTCATTGAAACCAACACTAGGAATTAATCACTTCATGGTGGGATTTGCTGCAGACAAGGGGTACTTTCAGTCACACAGCTTTCAGGCCAAAACTCAGCTAGTAGCTTCCTCTGATTCTTGGAACACAGGTTAATTAATATATCAGAAAAAACTTCCGTATTTTAACCTGTGCCATCTCTATTCATGTTATTTACCACCTCACAGACATCCTGGATTTTACATTCCTCAAGAATCCATTTTATCATCCCTGATGGATAACAGACTATCAGCAGATAGCCAACTACTAGGTGAAAAATGAGGAATAGTCTGAATATGAATTTCTGAGATTCACTCTTAATGGTCTGTTACTTTGTGCTCCAAAAGCAACATCAACTTGTCCACACTTTCCTCCACTCAGCGCCTTTGTCATGGAAAGATGGCACCATGTTCTGGGCCATGCAATGCAATTAGAGCCTCCCAGGATCAAGATCTTAGAATAACTTCTACTGCCTCACAGATTCAGTAATTGCTTTTAACATAAACAAGAGAAAATATGTGGTTTGCTGCCTGACTGAACTGAGAATTCAAGTCACAGGTATTGTAAAGAAACAAATCTATACAAAAAAGAATTCTCCTAAAGAGACATATAGTGATCTTCTAGGTCAAATATACTCTCATTGCCATGCTATTACACATTCTTCAGTGCTTTCCACACTGAACTATTACTTTGTAACTAATAGTCACTTTTCAGAATGGTAGGCAGTACTAAGGAATATTGGAAATAACAACTGTGCAGCTTTGACTTGTTTCATAAATTCTTGTGAGTGGAATGGTACAAAGGGAAAGAAATAACAGAAAAAAGGGACACTGGATTTGCAACATGGGTACCAGGACTGGGCTAAACACATTCTTTTCTGCTTGGCATTATTTTAATGTCAAGGAACAATTTCTGAGCTGCAGCTCAGAAACATGAAATATATAATGCCCTCTTCCTATAAATATAGTAGTAGAGTAAGGAAAAAGTATAATATCTGTCAGGAGATATGCTCTCTGTCACCGAAAATATCAACTCTAGAGAGACAAAGATCTCAGGAAAGATGTACTTAGATGTTGTCTTTCAGATGACTCTTTACAATGCTCATTCATGTGCATGGTTTTACCCATGCAATGCTGACCATACAGGCAACACTAAAATATCTTCAGAAATCTGAGAGCCACGAGACAAGTTACAGAAAGCTGGGGGAAAAGAGGGGAGTTCCAGGAGAGGTTCACATGATGCTGGCTCCTTTTCCTTTCTGCGGTAGAGCTGAATTGAGATGGACACACAAAGCGACCCAGCAACACCAGGCTCAGCCATTCCTTCCCACAGGCAAAGACTCGAATTCACCAGAAGCTTTGGTCCCAGCTGACCCTTCCCCATTGCTAAGTAGTCCCAGAATGAAGCTATGCAAGTATCATAAGCTACGGTTTGATCCTCTATATATTTAGGTTTTGTCCCCTTGTCCTGAATATAAAAACTCTAGGATGGAGTTGTCCTCTTAGAGGTAGAAAAGTAATTTCTTGATCTGAGTAGAGATTCCTTTCCCCTATCAAAGTGAAAATACCTTTTCACAAGAGAAACAGAATTTTTGACAGTTTGAACCCTTTCAGCATTTCAAGATCTGAGCACTATCTATCTATCGGCCAGTCTGCAAGTTTGTGTGGAAAGCAGTCTGAATTCGGATGGTCAGCCGGTCTTCAGAAGAATGACGATCAATGTACAACCCAAACGGCACTCAGATGTATCTCTTAATGACCTCTAACTTAACAGTACAATAAAAGGAGAATAAGATACAAAATAAAGTCTTAGAAATTTGGTCTGTTCCATGCTTGAAGCATTAAAATCAAAGAGCTTGATTTCCCTATTTTGATTGTACATTTTAGCTTTGGTGAGGAGTCAAAACCTATACCTAAGGCTGAACACTTACAAATGTAGGACTATTTCCAGCAAACCAATATGCCTCACTAGGTCAAATACTACCTTGACTTTTCTCCCTATGTATACCCCAAAACCCAACAGATTTTAGAGGCTAAAGGAAACCCCAAAGTCTCAAGAACTTCTATAAACCTCAGCTTGCCTTCTCTGTTGAATCAAAGACACACCAGAATTTGCATCTCTGATGATTGCTATGAGGTGGAAAGAGGTGCAAACAGCAGAGAAAAGGTGAGCCTGGAGAGAATTCAGAAATCTGCTTTAAGTCATAATCTCAAGTCAGATACAGGCTTGGGAAAGGACACATGAGCCGTGATACGGACAGAGAACTGATTTCCACCCAGCAATTACGACTGTGTTGTCTCAATCTGTAATCATTTGCATGTAATCACCACCTACTCATGCTCATTCTGGATAAACAGAACTTCACTTCTTAAATTTATTTTTTAATTCAGCATCAAACACATTTGTTCAATTATTTTCAATAGCTTTTGAAATGGAATCGGAAGCCATCTGTGGGGCATATAAATAAACTCCAGTTTCCAAATGAACAAAACACATTTTTCTTACCTTGGTCCAATCATTTCTTTCCTCTGCATGTGGCTACATGACGAGTGAAGGAAAGATATAAATAACCATGCCAAGTATTTGGCAATGAAGTCTGTGTATTCTAATCAAAAAATTGTACACCAGATGAGAAGCTGCAGAACTTAATTAAAAGGAAACACAGCTACACAGTTTGTTACACTGTTTTTTTTTTGTGTGTGGGGTTTTTTTTTAGTTACAATTCATTTTAAACTTGCAGAAATCCACAACGTCCTCTTAAGGGAAATAAAGATCTCAGCTATACAAGTAGATCATAGAAAATTAGACCAAACTGGAATTCAAGGATTGCTTGGTTTACATATCCCTCTGTATTTCTGCACAGTTGCTCTGCTATTTGGATTCCCATGCAACTATTAATGGTATTAGCTTTTGTGGAGACATTTTTTTTTAAAGGAGAGGAACTGTAGCAGAAATATAATTTCTGATTTCGTTGTAAATGTCCATCACATTAGGTTGTCTTAAATAAGATTTTAAAAAGAATGAAACAAATATAGTTGTGATATCAGGCCTCTTTGTATCTATTTTTATTTTGATATGCAAATGAAGGCTAAAACCTCCACGGTAGCATGTAGTCATCCAAAGACCCATGTGTGTATATATATAATTATAATATTACATGTGTGTGTGTGTGTGTAAAACCAGAAACTTTATGAATCACCCATCACATTATTTAAAGAGCAAAACTACAAGAATATTTGAAAAGGGGATTCCTGAAGGACTTCAGTTGAATTCACCTATGGCATTAACCCAGATCAAGGAACCACTTCTCAGTATCTCTCTGTGACAACTTGGTTCCGACTTCTGTGATTTCCTTGAGATTCTTAATCCTGATCAGGTTTAAATAAGGTAGGTGCTAAAACTGATCAGCTCTTTAAAGATAAGGGAAATTCCAATGCAAAGACAGTACCGCTATTACTGACCATATTTTAGAAGAGAACAACCCAGTTTGCTCTCTCTTTGGTGTGGGAAAGCGGGAATTTATTCTCTCAGATACTGCTTTACATAGGTAGCTACCTATATACTTTTGATGCTAGATACCTACATACAAGCAGTTGTTCAGAGCTGTGACGCTGTGTGAATGGAAATATGTCCTTAGAAAACTGAGAAATCTACCTAAACCTCAGAAGAATAAGAGATTTCAGAAACAGCCCTATTCCTCTCAACATTTCCTGCTATAGTTATAGCAAATGCCCCTTATAGATCCCATTCAGATATACTTGACTTGGCTTGTCCACTCTATAAGGAACTCTGAGTGGGGTGCTGGCTTCTATTTATGAAGCCATAGGGCTGACACACCTAATTATTAGGGATTCAAGTGGTTTACTGGATCTCATCTGAAAAAGTACATTCCTCGGAAATTCTGTCAGTGATTCTGACTGGTTTTGATAGGACTATTCTTGGGCTTAAATTTGTGAGTTTAGCTATTTTGCTGAATGAGTGAGCTCGTATTGCTAACTGATCACTGATTATCACAGAGACGTTATTATATACCAATGTTCTTCTGTTTCTGTTACTTATAACCAGGCAAAAATAATTTTATTTGCTGCCATTGTATTTGCTTAGCACTGTACACTGCTTTAAATCCCCCAGACTGGCTACTTAGGATTTAAGGCAATGGCAAAACAAACTTTCTGTGTTTTCTTCCTGAGCTCTGTAATCTAAATTCTGCCCAGGCAAGTTACACTTTTAACTAATAAGCTATGGAAGACTGATATGTAAGATAGGAAATTATGATTTAAAACAAGATTTCTTTGATCTTTTGTGGGATTATCTTCCATTTCTTTTCCAAACAAATCTAGGAAAGACATGAATGTTTATTACTTGGAACCCCAAGCAAAGAAACATCAATCCTACATGTTTAAGGCATGAAAAAATGACAGCTTCTATCATATTTAATGTGCATTGCAATTGTTTTATGTAATCCTAAATTATCCTTAAGGGACCTGCAGTATGTTTTGAAATGTAGAGTTATTTGACCAAATCATTAAAATATTCTTTGATTCCTGACATCTCATAAATGGAATGAAAAGTTCATGCTTTCAGCTCATTTCAGATCTGTGTAGCGCAAAGGTGTAGTCAGGTAATTAGAACAGTAAAGTCTTTATTTCTGCCAATGACTCAGAATACAATCAAATGTGTTTTCCTCTGTAAGACCACATTATTGCATTTTCCTGCAGTCAGAAAATGAGTGTTTAGCACTGTGGGAGGCATGAGGAACACCCTGTTTTTCTTAGGAAATATCAGATAGACTGTAGCAAAAAAGAGATGGGAAAGCTGAGCTGGGAGGGAGCAAAGTAAACTGACAGTTAAAGGAAACAGGAAAAGAAATTGTAAGTAAGGAAAGTCAACTTAAAATGTGATTTCAGGTGAACATTTCAAAAGATAGATTTACCTGCCAGCCTGCCAGGAAGTAAGAGAGTTGAATTTGTGAAAGAGAATCAGGTATCTCAAGGTCTTGTCTCTGTCTCGCTAGAATCTATAATGTCACAGTAATGATACTAATGACGACAGAAGCTTGCAGGTTTTTTTTTTTTCCTTTTATGCACTATCTAAAACCTGAGTCGTTGTGCAGTGTGTCCTCTTAACAACTCACTGAAGAAACTTCTGACATCTCATTATTTTAATATCTGAACTTCCCCTTTCTACAGTCCCCAAAAAATCCCTGTTTCCCCCCATGCTACGAGTAATCTCACCTCTTCCATCACAAAAAGTACCCAACATTCTTATTTAAATCTAAGAAGCAGGTGTTTAACATTTTTTCAGTCTTTAATTACGTTTCACAAAACTTGTGTTAAACCAACTTCTCTCTGGCTGGATGTTAGGTAAAAAATGGAGTCCATGTAAATTCTCTGTGAAAGATTCTTTAAAATATTATACAGAAGGTGTGTTTGACAGTGAGCTACCCATATTCTCTGGTGTTTTCACACAGTAAGCGGCCTAGCTTCAGCATGTGGTAATGCTCAGGATATCTGTAATGACTGATAGCACGTGGTTGGAGGTCCTGGATAGAGAGACATGTTCTATCACATTCCCTCTTGAATGCAAGCTCCTGTGTACAGTCATCAGTGGCTCATGATACTGGCTCATCAGGTGCCTGTTTCATACTCCAAGCAGCTTCAATTATTCCTAATTGCTGCTCAGAAACTATTGATGAGCGCACATTTTGTTCAAACAAAAGTGCTCAAGATAAAACAGAAATTCCCAAAGAGAAAGAAAATTGTTTACCTGCGAAAGAATCTCTGAAACACCACCCTTTAAATCTTTCATAATATCACCTAGTACAAGAAGCGTTCAACTGTACTTCCACTCATTCAACAAAGGAACAATATTTCTTTTTATTCTGTTTGACTTCTTGGACTAATGAGATTTATGTCAAAAGAGAACGAAAAAAGAAGTTGAATTAACATGTTAGTTCAGAGAAACTTTCTGCCCAGTCTGTTGCCCTTTTATCTTCTCAATTAAATAAAAATTAAAACAAATAATGTTCTTACGTGCCCTCACTTTTCTTTAAAGATATACATAAGAGTGTATCTTTATGACTCCTGACTCCTGAAAATATCATTGCAATCTCAATCTCAATATCATTGTAAATATCAGTATGATATGAGATTGAATCCCTACTTTATCACTATGTTCATTTTTTAGAAAGACAATTTTTTCCCCACTATACTTTTTCAGAGTATAGTCTGCAGTTCATGGCATACATGTTTACTGTATTTGTGTAGAACACATGGCAAGAGAGGGAGCTACTGACGCTGGTGGCATTTTTTTCCCCACATGCTTAGCAGCCTGTAAGATGTGTGCTCCTGCAGCAGCAATGACTGTCAGATTTTCCACCAGCAATGAGATCACAACTAGGATTAAAGAATTTCCTCTTCCATTGCATATGATGTTCTTTCCTTTCTTTTTATTTGATTTCTTCGCCAATCCTTCTGGCATAAACCACAAAACTGGAGCATAAACTATCTATTTCCCTCAGCACTTTCAGCAAAGTGGTTATCATCCTTCCCAGCTCTCAAGATAGAACTCTGTATTTTAAAGAACTTTGCAATTCTGACTTAGAAATTAAATTGATTGCACGTTTATAAGAATATGTATTTACATTTACGTTCTCATTTATGCATATTCATATCTTAATGGAAGAAATTACTAAATTAAGCGAGAAAGTGAAGCAGTTCTAATCAGTGCAGAAATGTTTGTGTTGAGCCTAATAGCTTCTCCTTCAAAGGCTCAGTCTGGATATTCATCTGTGCAATGCAAACAAAATTATTCCTCCAAAATGGATTTTCTCCTTTGAAAAGATGAATTTAAAATCTTTATTCATCAGTTCTTCCCTACTTTGTTAGCCAGAGAAAATAATTTATATTTCACTGCAATCAGAAATAACTAGATAGGTCAGTGTTGCAAAAATCCTTCACAGTTCTCTCTTACAAGAGCACTTTTAAAGAGGAGCAAATAAATGATTTTGGGCTCTATACTGATGTATGTGGTCCCATTGGCTTGCCAGGGAGTGCACACGGTGATCAGAATTTTACAGCATGTGAGAAAAAACTTGTAACAATGAGGCTTGTTTTCCTATACAATCACTCCCAAAGGGAATGGAGATAATAATAGAGCCGAGCAAAGCAGTGGGTAACACAGAATATTGAAAATATTCTTCTTTGCCAGGACCAACAAACTAATTTGGATGTTTAAGCCACATTGCTTTGGACATATGCAGATGTGTACAATTCAAAAATAAGCCTAAATAGATACACTACTTTGCTGGGAGGAGTTGAAGATGCACTGGAGTGCTCGTAGGAATTTTTCATGGTTTGTGCACAATTATCTCCATGGTAATAAAGAAAAATATTTGTACATGGACAGAGAAGATCATGGATTTACAGACAATAATAGCTACAGGAATACTAATGCAGGACCACTTGACAATCTTCATGCACTTTTCCTGCTACCCCACACTAAGTAAAGCCCTAAATTATTTCAGTGACCAAGAACGCAGCCATTATTTAGAAAAAACAGGTACTTCCACAGTAAGATGGCCTTAGAGTAGCTGGTATTTTTTCTAATTAGCAAGAGTCAGCAATGATTCAAAAATTCAGAACATTGTCCACTGATGCCTTTGATTAGCTTTCTTCTATTCATTTCATGAAGAACAACAAAAAAATTCACAAAACCTTCTTCAGTCCAGAACAAGCAGGTTTCATGAGGAAATCTGATGCTTGCACCAATTTCATCATACCTTTGGGATCTCAGAAATAAAGCGGTTGCCATCCAGCACAACTCCTTTTTAATACATACATCCATCTGGGCTCTCGAATCCCAAAATCAAAGCTTCTCCTGGTTTTAGTTGCAAGATACTGAAGCTACCCAGAAGGGCAAGAGCAGCAGAATGACTTCCTCAAAGTAGCCGTCATCGTCTGTATGGCTATATTTTTCCTTTTCTATTATGTCTGTTCAGCACTCTTGTATTTGGCTAAATAATACTTGTGCATGATACTGACATATTCATTTTCTCAGAAAACTATTAGTTACAAGTTTGATCAATTGCAGTAATTGCGTCATCTTTGCTTTCAGTAAGGTAAACTGAAGCAATTTTAAAGAACATTCTTAGCAATAATAAAACATGAGAGAATGCATAAGGTTTTCTTCAGCCATTTTAACAGTAGATCTCAAAGCACTATTAGGATCCATCTATTTGAACTTAAAAATATTATGGATGAAAATAATCTCTACTTACTTGCTTGATTTCAGGGTTTCTGTATTTCTTCTTCAGATTAATTTATGATACCTTATTTATTTTCACATCACTTGCTGCAAACTGGATGCATAATTTATTGCTCCTTGGTCTTGATACATAAATGCTGATTTTCTGTCCATCAGTAATTATACCTGTTGGTCTGGGAAAACATATTATATTAGCTTACAAAATTTATTCAGCTTTAATTGCCACTGAATTAAATATTGGGGTAAGGGAATAATTTTTCACAGAACCAAGACCATTAACAGCAGCTGCTCTAATTGTCTTTTCACATAACAAGAAGAAAACTTTTTTCTAAAAGCAATTAAACAGCCTTTTCTGATGTTTACAAAGAAAACATTGTAGAACTGACTGAAAATGAAATTGGCTTAAATACAGTAAATGCAAAAATGAATCCATGGTATTTTCATTCTTCACTAAGTAAAATGCCAACAGCAAAAAAGCAGAAGCAACTGTGAGAAGCCAAGTTCATTTTTTTCTTCCAGAACACTTTCTGATGTCTAATACTTAGAAGTTGTTATCTGTCATACAGTTACAGATCCTTTATTTTATATACAAAATGGACAGCAATCTTCTATTCTTGATCACAGGCTCCATCAATAATGTGATATATATTTTATGCACACACTGTGACATTCATTATGAATTTAATTGATATTCACGCTGATGATATCACCAGCAACAGCAGTGAGGATGGAATAAAGCCAGGCACCATGGTCTCTCAGATGAGCCTGAGGAGGGAAACCATTCAAAATAAGCAGCACTGCGAGATTACTGTATATTATTGAGCCTTACTGCAGGATCAGTCAGTTTAACTGATGAACACAATATCAATCCCTGGGTTCTGGGAGCACAGGATGAAAAAAGCACACAGCACACTTAGCTACTTTCAGCAAGTTACATGAGGAAATAAACTCGTATTGAGGCCTCTGTTTAACCAGCTTGGGTGAATAAAGAGGGAAATCGAAAGCAGTGAAAAGAAGAGTTTGTTGAAGACCACTTGACATGAAGAAGAAAACAGAGAAAGCAAATAAAGAAATACAGATGCATTGTGAGAGGTCCACCTATATGAGTCCTGTTACCATGTATGTACACAAGCCCCAAAGGTCAATAGTCCTACACCTATTGAAAGATCTTGGCCATGGCAGTAACACCAGGAGGCTGGGTGAAGGTTCAGATAAGGTTTTTTAGACATTTCTTTCAATCTATATTGTCATGACTGAACTCTCATCAGTTCCCAAACTAATCACAGAATCACAGACTGGCTGAAGTTGGAAGGGAGCTCTGGAGGGATCTGGTTCAAACCCCATGGTCAAGAAGGGCCATCTAAAGCTGGTTGTGCAGGATCATCTCCAGACAGTTTTTAAATATCCCTGAGTATGAAGACTCCACCACCTTCCTGGGGAACCTGTATCATTGTTGTCACCCTCACAGTAAAAAAGTGTTTCCTGACATTCAGAAGGAACCTCCTGTGTTTCAGCTTGTGCCCATTGCCTCTGTTCCTGTTACTGGGCATCGCTCAAAAGAGCCTGGCTCTGCCTTCATTCGTCCCTCCCTTCAAGTATTCAGATCCCCCCGAGCCTTCTCTTCTCCAGACTAAACAGTCCCACCTCTCTCAGCCTCTCATCATAAGAGATATGCTCCAGTCCTTTCATCATCTTTGTGGCCCGTCATTGTACTCTCTCCAGTCTGTCCATGTCTCTCACACTGGCAAGCCCAGAACTGGACACAGTACTCCAGGTGTGGCCTCACCAGTGCTGAGCAGAGGGGAAGGATCACCTCCCTCGACCTGCTGGCAATACTTTGCCTGATGCAGCCCAGGATGCCATTAGCCTTTTGTGCCTCAAGGGCACATTGCTGGCTCATGTTCAACTTAGTGTCCACCAGGCCCTCCAAGTCCTTTTCTGTTTTTCCAGCTGGGTAGCTCCCAGAATATAAATATTTTATATCTAACTTCGGAACTTCTACACAGCCTTTGTAGCCATTATTTTTATAATAGCATAATCAGGGGCTTTTCCATCACACTGGATATTTATTGCACAAGTTTTGGAAGAAAACAGCTGCTAACTTTGCAGCAATGAAGAGATGTACACTCCTTTCACTGGAGGTTCAGAATGTCTAACTCAGTGTCTCATGTACTCAGCTAGATCATATTTCACCACTGTAGTTATAATATAAAATGCAGCAGCTGGTGAGCGTAAGCTTGACAATGCCTTCTGGTAGACCAAATAACTTTCAAATAGAGATTCCAAGCAGTTTGTCAGGATTCTTCAATATACCCCTGAATATTTCTTTAAAAATAACATTTTTCCTATTTTGTAGTTAGGATAGAGGGATCCTCTCATTGACCTAGTCCACTCAGCATTTTCAGGTTTTCTTTTCTGTTGTAATTACCAGAGAAACTATTATGTGGTGTAATGGTCAGCTTAATCCCACCTGGATTGTCAAACAATGCATCAAGCATCTACAAATATTCGTAGTAGATGGTCTTCAAAAGCTACCGAGATTTTGGTCTTGCTTCTGTGCAAGACATCAGGGAAAAACAATTTTAATGGTTCAGCCCTAATAATGAAAAGTTATGGACTCACTTCTAACAAAGTGCTGATTTTGCTTTGGAAGCAAAGATAATACTGAATTGAGGAAGACACTGAGCAAAATGAAACAGCTGAATCAGTCCGGAACAATGTACTTGCTGAAATAGGATGGCAAAAACAGAAAATGTATTTGGAAGGGTGAAACAGAACACAAATGTCACTGCATAATTTTTTGGTTTAGAAGATCTCACTATCAAATCATTAGGAGCAAAAACCAGAAAAGAGAAAAATAGTTCAGACATAGGTGTGGTCAGAGACATAAATAATACCATTTGGTCTGAGACATAAATAATACCATTTGTGCACCAGAATCTCATTTCCAGTTAGTAATCAATCATAAAAAAAGAAATGTACGTTGCTGTTTGCTCTTTGTGGGATTCAGTTTCCTGCCTAGTAAACTGTTCTCTGCTCACAGTTGTGAAACATTACATGCAGCTGTACTAAAATACAAGGTACACACTAACCATGTAAACTAGACTGCTGTGTATAACTGATCTGTCTGACCATTTTTTTACTGCACCATGTTTTACATCAACTTTATTGGAAATGGCTTTATGTTCTCATACTCATTAAGAAGGAAGATATTAAATAACAAGTGAGCCAAGAAAACAGAGTTCTCTAGAAACTTTTCCATGTACTAATGATTCCTTTTTTACAGTTACTTTTTTTCTGAGCTCTCAATTAGTCAGATTTTGTTTCATTTTTTGGTGTGACACTGACTCAAATGTACAATTTCAGCTAGAATACCCATGTATACAAGAAACTTGAATATGTTGCATCTAAGTGCAAAATTTCTCCTGTTCACATTCTCCTATGTGTTCCCAACTTTTGCTGAAGTGATTCCTAGAGATTCTCAACTCTATTTGCCCTTATGCTGTTCCTGCTATTGTCAAAACTCATTACCAGATGATAACATAAGAAGAGCTGGACAGACCCAGCTGTCTCCCAGAAAATTCAGCATATACCCGTGGAATATATAGCAGATTCTTTCACTCTGAAAACCAATGGAAAAAGGTTGGCAAAATTGTATTCAAATTTTATCAAAGGGATTGAGCAATATCAGTTTGAAAATCAACACTGGCATTTTTTTTAAATATTGTGATATTCTAGATTAAAGACATTTTCAAACTATTTTTGACTATTTTTATGCTTCCAGGCCTTCAGCAAGTTCTCAATTAAATTGTCCTTACATATTGTTTATGGGAAATCAATGCAGATCAATTTTTTCCCACCACCTATTAAAACAAGCAACTTCATTCATATAATTCACCTATTCAAGTGCAACAGAGATTATTTAATTAAAACTTTTCCTCTTTGACTAATTTTTATATTTCAGTTCCCCTCCCTTTCCTTCCCCTTTTTATATTTGTTCTCTTCAGTTGTTCAATCCCCTAAAAATTTCTTGCAAGAAATGTCAAACTTAATACGTTATGCATTTGAGAAGGTAATTCAGATGGTTGGTTTTACACTGTGTATTTATGTATAATATGATCTCACAAAGAACTTTCTTAACTTGCACAAAGAGCTCTCAGATTTTGGACTTCCCATTTGTTCAGCTGAAGACTTCTGTGGTTTGTAAGGCTGGACAGAAAGAACCAAGCAAAAGGAAGTTAAATTTCATAAAGGCCATTGCTTCCACTACAAAGAAAGCCAAGCTAGGGAGGAAAGAAGATCATGAGGTTCCTTCTGAAGAATCTACCTTGCCATAGCAACCAACTAGAGCTAACAGATGAAAAGGTCAATAATCCCCGATTCTTGAAAATTTGCAGTTTAGTTCTTAACATCCCTCTCATTCCTCCACACCAAAGCAGCTCTAGAATTCATGTTTCTATTTAATTCAAATGCTTAGCAGCAACTTAAAAACGCTTCCAGCAGGTAGAACAATACTGACACACCTGAACGGCAATGGCTTTCTCCCAGATTTCCATGTAGAAATGCAGTGGATATGTAGTGGTCAGAACTACATCACTGCCGTCTTTCCCATCCTGAGAATTAACAAATCCCTTTTCCATGGAGCACTAGTACAGGCACAAAGATGCAGCTGAGATTTAAAAAATGGCAGACAGTGATCCAAATGAAGACAGAGAATGCTCCAGCACTCTCTCAGTAGTCTTTCTGTTTTCACTCCACAAATGCACGGGAAAGCTGTTCATTGTATCAGGTGCTATGCCAAGGAAGAAAGTAATAGATATTTTTGACCCTCAGTGGTCTGGGACCATAACACTTATGCTAAATCTCCCCTTCACCACATCACTTGCCTCCCATGTGCTACCTAGAAAACACTAAATCCTCAAACTGTATTTTCCTGTTTAGTTCAGGAACAGAGAAATACTGCAGAAGTTGATCCTAGTTAGAAATAACTACTGAAAAGTGTTGCTGTCTCTATCAGGTCTGATTAAATGGGATCAGATTACTAAGAAGCTGACAAAGGAAAAATAAAGCTTTATGCTGCACCTCCATTTGTGCAGTACATTCTGTGTTATCTTATGTAACCACAAGCTAGTTTAGCCTCACAAATTGCCCTGTATTAGTCAGATTTTAATGGTTGTGCTTGTGCACTTCTGCAACTATGAAATGTTTATCCAAAAATCTAATAAGCTATATAACCTAAATGACTATTCCAAAGAGGAATACTGCAGCATTCTGGCAACAGATCAGATCTTTGCCACAGTTGCATTAAAACCAAAATATTTTCCCCTCTGTCCAAAAACCCACCCAGAAACAACAGAGGGTTAAGTGCTGAATTGTTAGCATGTAATAATTGTTTACCAAATCTGTTAGACTAGTGGGGAGATGTCCAAAATTCAGCTATGCTTTGGATTCCAGTTAATAGTACTCAATAGTATCCCAAAGTGCTATTTTAAAAACTATTGCAACTACCAAAATGCAAAGTTTGCATGCAAAAATTCTTCAAATAAAATTATGTTAAAAATTGGGTACAGATCAAGACTATAAGTTGTCTGAAAACTCTCCTTTAACAATTATGCTGGAGCATAGTTTGAAAACTAGAAACCATTCTCACTTCTAGCTCAAATTCATTGCTGAATCTTTTGCGTTACTCCACGCTGATCTCAGACTGGTAAGCAGCGGCAGGTAGCACCAGCTTTTACATTTTGCTCTGTCTTTTCTGCTGTATTTTGGGGATATCTACACTGCCAGCTTCTTTCAAGGATTCTGTTGTCTTTGTTTCCACACTGCACTTCTGCTCCAACACTTCTGGAATGTCTTTCAAAGAAGGACGGTTACGTTTCTATCCAATAGACGGCTCTGTTCCAACAGGCAGTATGAGTTAAGGTCAAGACACACCTTGCTCCCCCTCAATGGCTCCCTCCTCAACTGTTAATACATTAAACCTTGTGCCTTGCTCTTTATGCCATATCTCTCTATATGCAAATACACACCATCAGAGACATGTTAGGAGAGCAAAGATAAGGAGGGCAACAAAGTGGCCCTGTAGTAATCTTCGGTTTCTTGTAAAAAAATATTACTGCTTACTTGAAGTATCTTTGAAAATGTTCAAATGTCTTAGGCTTAAGAGTAGGTCAGAGGGAGAGGTCTTCGAAACCCAGCTGGGCAACCTGCATTAACTGACCCTGCTTGAGAGACTGGGTTAGACTAGATGATCTCAAGAGGTCTCTTCCAAGCTCAACCAGGTTTCTGAAAGGACTGAAAGTGCAAAGCCTTGTAGGATACCAAGTCAGAGACGGACCAGAATGTGGATTGTGCCTGATTGTCCTAGGTCGACTATCCCAGAGAACAGGCACTGTTCACGGAGCAGTTCACAGGTACACAGACATAATCAGTGATCAGACAGCATTTAAACACGGGAAGCTTAAATCTGGATTTAGAAACAGGATCATGTGACATAAATAGGCCAGAAAGGATATGGGTAAATTCTATCAAAAATATACAATAAAAAAAAAATAAATCTATCAACTCTTCTCCCGGACCTAAGAAAGTGACTGAATGTCAATTTTAAAACACAGATTTTTACTTGTTCTACAGAGAACTAAAGCAATCATTTTTAAAACAAAACCAACAAACATTTTCTTGTCTGAATGCAGCAGATGTAAGTATGATCAAATCCTTCTGCTATGCAGATTCATGCAGAGAATTTAGTCACTATTTATAAATATAAAACCACTGAAATTCCCATTGTAGCAACTTGTATGTTCACAAGAAGAACATCTAATTTATTTTTGTGTCCCTCTCACTCAATACAGTCCAATTGCTTGCTCTCAGTGAAACCAATTTTCATAAGTATTAAAAGCAACTGAGTTGAGGAGGTTTTCCAGAAAAGGAACTGAAATTTTTCATGAAGAGTAATATATAATGAACAGACTGGAAATTTTTCTTACTGCATCAGGTCTTCTCCGCTTAGAAAAATCAGACAGAATCAGATGCATACATCTGCAAGCACTTCATTTTCCATTCCTCAGTTTGTTGTGACACCTCTGTAGAATCACCATCTGGTCCTACCACTAGACTACGTACTAGAATGGTAATCAGAGACAAAAAACTGTTGCTGCCTGAACTGCTACTTTTACTTCTTCCACTCAAGTTTATTCGTCACCAGTCCCCTAGGCATACCCTTGCATAGAACTTTGTATCTACCAAAGCAAAGCAACATGTAAAAAAGTACTTTCTGGGCTTTACATGTCGACTTGGATATGTTCCTTCCAGACAAGAACTACATTGTTTTAGCTGATATTATGCATGATTCCTATGGGAAAGTTCCCCATAGGCAGAAAGTTGATAGCTTAGATTTATCATTTAAAAGCTCTAAAAATGCTCACATTCTGTCAATTGTCTCCAGCCTCTTCCACAAAATTTTCAGTAGCTACATGAAAAATGACCAAAATTGACACAGCTTTTCTCTTTTCAAACCTATAAATTTACTTACTCCTCCTGCATGAAATTTATTATGCTGAAAGCCGGGAGATCTCAGGGTTTTCACTTTCATAGAGAAAAAGCAAGTTTTGTGGCAATTCATAATCTTTATGAAATGATCAAAAAAATGAAACTGCAAAACTCCTCACAAGATGTATTTTGTTGCCACTTTTGCAGAAGTACAACACCTTCTGACAGTGAAGCTACTTCCGCTTTTTAAAATTTTTTTTATTTTTTTACTAACCTGGAGTTTGAACACTGAGCTGGAGACATTAGCAGTGAATTGGAACAATCTCTCCCTGTGCTAGGATACACGAAGTGAAATACCAGAGCAGGTGAGCCTGAGTACAGTGTTCTGTACTCCCTCCTGTTGATCTATCCTGCTTATTTCAAGTCTCCTCACTGCCATCCTAAACTGGTTCCCTTTGATTATATTTTCCTACACTGAAGGGATTAGATAGTACCATGCAATTCTACCGCTTTCTCATCTCATGCACAATTCTCTCCCCTACTCAGCACCCCCCAACAGCAAAACTCAACTGTGGCTAAGCATGCATGTCCCCTTTCCACTGATAACCTGGAATCTCCTTCAAGTTTTTTACTTAAGTGAACTGCAGGGCAATAATGACCAGAAATTACTTGCTTAGAGCAACAGTGTATCTATTTTAATATTTTCTATATGATGCACTGTTGTATGTGCTATTTACACATCAAAATCCCAGGCAGACTTCGCCACTCCAGATAGGCCATTAACTCAGACGCTAAGACTGGCAAACTGTCTCCAAGTGATAATGTACATACCTACACTAGGCAAAATAAGTACATCAAACAGGTGATCGAGAGTTTGGTATCTGGAGGGAAGTCTTTACTATAGAATTTCTGCAGACTTCAGCCACTCTGAACAGTTATGTTGGTGTAGTCAAGTCAGCCATTTCATCATCTGTGCAATTTATGCTTGGGTGCCACATAGTGACTTCTTGTAGGAGTAAAACAGTGTTTCCAGTTCAGAGATGGGGGAGAAGAAGGCGAGGAACAGTAGAGTACCATAAAATTAAGTACCTAGTTAATGTGTGAGGATGGATATTTTTTGCTTGTAATTTAAATAAGCTCAGCAAGATGACATTTTCGTGTCACCTCCTCTTTCTCAAACTTTCACCTGTGCAGTTCCTCAGATACAGCAGGCCAGCAGTTCTCTCAGTAATTTTGGTGGTTTATACCATCTAAAATGATGACAGGCCATTTTAATCTTTTAATCTTACCTCCTAAATAAAATAAAATGAAAGCATTTTTACCTGCAGGCTCTTTCATAGAAGTGATAGAGGTGAAAAAAGAGCCATTTTTTCTCCTTGGCTACTACTGGAAATGCTACTTAACCCACTCAACTGGTGATGAAGTTCACTGCTGTGTTCAGAAAGATGAGCCTTGGGAAATGTTTACTGAAAAGTGTGTTTATATGGATGAGGTAAGTATTTCCTGCACTGTAGATTAAGGGAATTGGAGAGAGGAACCAGGGATTAACTGTTCACAAAGACTGAATACACATTTAGACAGTAAGTTTGGAAAGATTTTCCAAGCTCACCCAAAGCAATTCCTCATTCAGTCAGTCACCCAGTCACAAAACTGACTTTTCTTGCAATTCTGATCTCTGTCTTCAAAGTCCCACGAATACTGTGGGCTCTTTCTAACAGGCAGCTCCTCCAGAGCCTTCTTGCTCTCATTTTCAGACTCCATACAGTCACCGCACCTCTATCTGTTTGGTCTTGTATTCTTTGGCTTAAAATGTCATCTCTTGGTAGCGGTTATCCTCCTCTCCCATGTGCAGAGAGCAGTATCACCTTTTCCACTTGCCTTTCTAAGCCAAAGAATGCAAATTTCTCCTGAGTGTCCCCATTCCCCTAATTATCCTATTTGCCCTTCTTTGCACCTCTTCCAGATTCAATCAGTTGTTTGCATATCTACCACCTCTACTAGAAATGCTTTGACTGGTAGCTCTCAGGTGCTTACCTCTGTGTTAGTCCCAGTTCAGACAGTTTTGTGATCAGTCTCTCCATTAAGTGCTTTTCTCCACTGCACTGCTGAATTTCATCTCATCTTTCTTACTCCAGTCCTCAATGCATTCAAACCTTCCTGTCTTACAATCCAGTTCTACCATGTTATGACAACGGATCATCATCTTTGTCATCATCAGTCCAACCCTCCACTCCCAAGGTGCTTCTTTACCTCTTCTTTACCAACTCCTTCTCCACTTTACAATTCTTGTACTCATTCCCTTCTTAATTGATAATTTCTAATATGGCCCTATATATGATGCATTTAGTTCAAATAAATCAGATTTTCTCCACGGCCAAATAATTCCCTGATTTTCTAGAAGAGATAAAATATTTGAGTGGCATAACCTTCTGTTTGCAAAATCACTGTTTGAATGCATCGTTGTTTCAGCCTTTGAGTAATCCTGTCCTTCAAATTTGCTCTGAAAGCTTTCTTCTCTTTCAGGTTGAACTAATGCACCTACGGCTATGCAGATATATCCCTTCCTATGTAAGTGCTGATAAAACATTTGCTTTTGTTCAGTCTGAGCATTGTATGATAAACAGATGCAACATGGCCCCGCAAATTTTTGCATGCTAGCTAACTTGGAAACCTGGGAAAAAGGTTGACACTGATTTAGGTTTTGAATAATAATAGATAAATATCTTTAATCCTGATCACATCCTCACTGCATTGAACATTTTTCCTTATAAACTTATTAGTTTATATGGCTAGAGGACCTCTTGAAATCTATTTTTTATGTTCTTAACAAAGTCTGTCTCAACTAGGTTTCTGTTGATTCTTACTGTAGCCATATACTTCATGTCCAAGACATGGGGTATTTTTGGTAAGCAGATGATTTTGCATTCATTCCCAGCCCTCTACTTATGGTAATAACACTCTGGAGGTACCTATTATCTATATAGGCACAGAGTGCCTTGAATAAGTTTTCCCTTGCATGAGATAGGAATTCCTGATAGTTCCACAACATTCTAATTAAGCAAGTGTCAGTACTGTCTATACACAAGCTTCTCAGCTTTCCTGCTCAAGTAACTTGACTATCAAATCCCTGTCCTTTATACAAGAAAATTACCTGTTTTTTCTCTCTTGAAACTGAAGGACTTATTCGCAGATCTGCTTTTTATTATACTTCCCTTAATTTATAGTGGATCATCATTAAAGTCACAAGTATTTTCTGTGGCCAACTCTTCTATATCATCTTTGTAGCATGTTTTACTACACACCCAAACCAAGCTAAATAGCATCACCCCTTTCTAATTCAGGAAACAATCCACAAAGAAATATGTTAATATCAAATCTGGGAATGTCTAAGGCTTATCATTGTAAGTGGCATTTCTTTTCTAACTTTTATCAAGAAAGCTAAAAATCTCTCAGTCATGCAATTCCCAAAAGTATTTCCTAACACCATGAGAAATCTGAAACATCTATACAGGTTTCAGTATTGTCCTATGATAACTTCTTTTACCACTCTTAACTAGATTTCCTTTTGATCCAAACCTATTCTCCTTAAGCCACGCTACCTGCTTTTTGTTGTGGTTTTTGTTTGTTTGTTTTTTTATATCTGATCGTATCCTGAGTGTGTGGCATTATCTGTCTGCCTTAACACCACCTAAATGTATAAATAGTGTTTTTTGTATATGGCATACCTCTTGGTACCTACAGTCCAGTCATGATTCTTACTCCACCACGTTCCTCTTCTCCCCACACTGTCTAGTTTCATTTCCCCTACCATCTCAACTTCCTCCGTTGCGTTACCAGGCTGTGGTACTTCTATATAAATATTTGGTTTCTCACTGACCACACCCAGTCTCTGAGACGAGATGTAGTTCCTTCAGTACCTATACTGTTCCCTGTTTTCATCTATGTGATTCCTTTTGCTGTCTTTTTGTCCACTGATCATATTCCTTTGATGAGCAAATACTAAGCCTCGAAATCATGCAAGTATCTCCCCACCTTCTTCCCTTGTTCCTTACTTTAAAATTCATGTGTCTCATTATCATTGCAGTGATTTCTCCAGGTAATTGGACAGAAGATGGTTTGAAGTAGGTCACCCCTTAGGTCTTTACCTTTTTTACACTCCCTATTATAGCACAGTTCTTAATGAGCAATATATCAGTCAGAAATGCAACATACCAGCTCCATACGAGTGTTGAGGTTACTGGCAGAAAAATATTGTGGCAGAGGGAAGTCTGTAAGGCTCGGATATAACAGCAGATTACCCAGTTCCAGTGTTCATGCTAGTTCTTGCACTATATTTTTTTAAACATTTGCCCAGACTTATTTTTTAAGACTACTTCAAAGCATTTTGCAGTCTCATAATTCCTCCAAATTTTTCAGCTGATTAATTCTTGTAGTACTTCCTTCGGATTGCAGTAAATTCCTCTCCTTCTTTGGCATTCACATGCTTCAGCTTTTGCAGACTGTTATCAGGATTCCCTCTGAGTTATCATTTCACATTTCCCTCCCAAGTCAACCCTTCTAGACCGTAATCTTTTTGCTGCCATGCCTTGCTCTAGAATTTTTGCAGTTGATCAACAGCTTTTTATGTGAGCCCTCGACTTACACAGAATATTCATCCTGCCTTACCAAACATCCATTAACTAAAAATAACACTGATTTTTTTTTGTACTGCCATAGCTATGATTTACAACCTCATTACTGAATGAAGTCGTAGAATTACAATACTCTTCATGCTGACAACTAACTTAACTGTTACTTGATTGTTTCTCCCAGCTTTAGTCATGCTTTGTCTCTTATTGTGTAGTACAGCTTTTGGGGATGAGGAGACATCTTTTTCTACATTGTCTCTGTGCAGAACATCATAAACTGATGCCTTCGTACATGAGGTGGACCATAAGCATTAACCAACAAAGAGCATATAGTGACCACAGCACATCATCTTGTAGGAATATAGAATAGCAAATACTTGTTTTCGTTCATGGGTTTGTTTTTTTAGTTATCAACTCCTTGACATGGAAAAAGGTAGCAGAGGTGATTCAGTGTCTGCAGAAAGTACAAAGAATCCTGAACAGTTTGTTACTGTGCAATTATCCAAGGTTTCTAAATTTGCCCTTCAAATCTCAAATTTGACATGATTGCATAAAGGTGCACTCAGATGAAAAGAATATTGACCCTAAACTTGTTCTTATCATGAAGTTCTGAAAAATTATCATCATGAAGGTTTAAGCACAAACACTAGGTATCTGAATGAAAAGTCAGTCACCACTGTTGTGAGAAAATTGCCTTCAGCAGCATTTGACAAAGACCACTTAGCTTAGAAACAGAGGGCCTATGGGCTTGCATTAACCTCCAATTGCAGTGTTGATTTACAGAGGAAACGTTCCAAATTTCTTAGTCTCAGACTACAGGTTGTAATTAATTTTCCTTTGCAGAGACACTGGAAAAAGGAGAGTATTAGAAAGGGTCTCTTTGTCCTTTTCTCATACAGCATTTGATGTGTGCTGAATTTCCTTGCGGTTTTATTACTGTGCACTGAGACCTGGAAAGGCAGATCCTAACATACTCACCGTGAAGTGTGTGGTCATCAGCTGTGGAAATACAAATGTCCCATTGTTATTTTTTTCTTCCAAACAAGACCAACTTTTCCTTCACGGACATGAAAACAGATTTGGCATGTGCCTGTCTCTGAATGAGATGGAAGAGAACGTAAATCCTTCAAGAGCTCTACAAGGAATCCTTACAGAGTAGAGAGTTGGGTTTTTTTCCCCTCTTTTTCTTTTTCAGCAAAAAGGCTGTCTTTTGGTTGCAAGTAATGGCTTAGAAACTCAGCAACCTAACTATGGTTCAATGTGAGTAGTAAGAATGAATTTTAGAGAGGAAACAAAGAGTTGTGGAAGAGAGAGAGAGGAAATAAAAAAGGAGAAATCTGTGAGAAGAAAAGAAGGGAAAGAAAAATGAAGGATAGAAGGAGTCGAGCACAAAATCCTTCCAGTGAGTTCCGATACTAGAGTACATGGATGTACAAATAACTGCACAGACACCAGAGCACTAACACTATGAGCACTACTGTATATTTGTCTTTTTTTGTTTTGTGTGCAGCTTCCCCTTGAAATTACTTCAGGCAATTCAAAGGAAACATTGGCTGCCCACAGAAATCCTAAGAAATCTGGAGAAGTTCCAAGTTTTGGGGTTTTTTTTGTCTTTGCCAGCCATTTTGAAACAAAATCTACTGAGTGAAATCTGACTCATTTCCTCTGACTGTATGTTCCAGAGCCCTGCAAGAATCTTTCCATTTTCTTCCTCCATTCGAGGATCTAGCTCAGTTTTTCATGAAGTATTTTTAGGTCATGTTTTTATGAAGAATAAAAAGCACTAAGAAAATGCCAAAGCATTATGAAATGAGAATGGAAAAAATTATATACAAGGTTTAGCTAATAGCTCAAATATCCTCCCTATATCTCTGTCTTTTTGAAAAGATGCCAGACAGGGCTCAATTTCATTTCAATATTGTAAATGAAGAAAAACATTTTATTATATTCAGGGAAAGGGAAGAAAGGAGGGAGAGACTGGCTGTGTAGGGAAATGCATTCTGATGAGGAAAAAAATCCTTAAATAAATAAGTTTTAGGGATCTCAGATTGGAAATAAAACACACAGTCCTATAATTTTAGATTGTTGCTTGTGTTTCCAGTCAGTCTTATGTAGAGAGAAACATATTTCCATTTACTGGTGGCTTAGTAGCTACTATTGGTTACTCTACATTTTAAAGCCATGTAACAATATCTGCTTAAAAAATCCTATTTTAAAGGTCTGCTAAATTTTGAAACAATTTTTTTGTGGGTGTCTGCTGTGTTAATGTACATTTAGTTTTTGGAAAATTTCAATCAGAATAGTTTGGTCTTTTCCAAACGCAACACTAATCATGTATTGTTTTATTTGAATATCCATACTTCATTTTTTTTCTTTCAATTCTTCTAACACCCACATAATTTACAGTTCTACATGGGAGTGGTTGTTGCATCAGCAGCATGCCATATTCCAATCCTATGAGTGCTGCTAAAATTCTAAGAGTAACTGCATCTCATATACACCCAGTGGCTCTTTGCGCCTATGATTATCAAATATTCCACCTCCACAGGGCATGCCCAAGCATGGGGCTAAGCACAGCTGTCCCTGAAACTGCCAAATTCCACGTAGCCACACAACCCCAGAGAAACAAAGCAGCTGCCACAGTCAAGGAGAGGACAAGAGTTGACCCATATACAAGTGGACTGCAAAAAGAAGCTTGCTGAAAGACCTGGCAGGGAGAGAAGCAGACCTGGGCTGACTCCGTAAGGAAACAGGCCAGCAAGCGAGAGAGAAATTCCAGTGTAGAATAGAAGCAACAGAAAAGCTCAGCTTCGTGTTGAAAGAAATAAAGATGGCAGCCATGTCCACACTCACACTCAAGCCATTTCCCTTTCTCCTGCCGGAAGCATTGCCCCACTGGATGTACAGTAAATGCATTCCAGAAACACGGTCACTCTACGCTACAGCCTCGCTGTCATCTGCCACTCCCGCCTTTTTCCTCTAGTGATGGTCTGGTTGTAAGCATCAGTCCACCACAGATAAACATCACCGTTAACAGATGCAAAGGCTGGGATAACAGCTCAAGATAGTTTTCTACAAGGCAGCACTTCCGGAGGCTTTTTTTCATTTCGCTTTTTGAAAACCAAGCAGGTTGCATCGAACTTCTCTTTTTTTGGTTGCAAGGTTAAGATTCCAAAATGAGGAAATACCAGCGTTCATTAGCGTATCATCATAATTCAGTCCTGTTGTATGCAGAAGGAAGCCACCTTCACAATTCCACAATCATATGCCTTCCTTCTTCGCAATACCTTATTTAGCATGCATGCTACAAAACACTCTGGGAATGCAAAAATCTCAAGTAAAATTGATTATGGTCGGTAGCACCCACAATCCTCACAGAGACTGGGAGGTGTACAGCAGTTAGAATAAGGGCCTGCAGGAGAAAAAGGTGTGGTCAGGGTTGAGATTAAAGGCTAAACTGAATTCCTCTCTCTGCCACATATTTTCTACCTGAAACTGGAGAAATTACTTGAACTAGTTTTTTGGTTTTTTAAACAAGTGAAGGCTGCATGTTAACTTCTGGGTGTCTAAACTGAAGCTTCAGCTCCAGTAAAAGAAATCTAATTGGTTCACAGCTGTAAGTGAACTTACAGAGTGCTACACTTTGAAGATATGAAGTTTAGTTTACTCCTACGTATTCTAAAACATGATTTCCTGCATGTCTCAGTTTGGTCAGAATTGCACATGGTGTTAGCAAATAGAACTGTACTGTCTCAAATTCAGCTAATTGTTTCTTTTAATCATAGAGCCTCCTGGAGGTGATAAGATTTGCTTGTCTCCGGGGCCTTTTTAAAGACAAACTACTGCTTTTGAAGCATTCAGACACTGTAGAAAAGCACGAGTCATCTCAAAGCACATGGCTTCTTGGTCATCAGACACAGTCCCTAAACACTAAACATAGAATAATGAGGCATAAACAAAACACTGAAAAGATGCTCATTAAGTGAGCACTGTCTATGTCATGCACTAAGTGAATCTGAGGTCCTGGGAGGGTGAGGGAGGAGGAAGCATGTGACCGTGCATTGAAGAAAGCCTTGTAATCAGATGTATAAAGAAGCCAAAATCACGGAAGAGCAGACTTGGAATGTTTGACTTTGGGACTGTCATACTATTCTCTTCAAACTGTATGTCTATGCAATTATCAGTTTATTTCATGTCTTAGTTAATTTCAAATGGTTTGATCTAATTTCTCTTATGCTAGTAGTAGGGCACCTAGGGATATCTATCACCAGGTTAAAGACAGTGGCTCTGTGGGGAAGCCAGCAACTAAGCAACAGGGAGAGAGAGCGCTGAGCTACTGAGATGAGCATATTTGCAGATGACCTAGGGTAAGGAGACAGAAAAAAACCCAACATCCCAAAACACCCCATTTTCCCTGGAATTTCCTGATTATTAGCCAAGCTCACATTTGAGCAAAACAACCTATACCAGCCAAACTGGGTGCATCCTCTAGAACCTCAGTGCTGGCAAGATAGAATTGAACACACACCACTTTCATCCTTGGGAGCATCTCTCACCAACAAACCTCTTATCTGCCCCCTCTGAGTATCGTATGGCCTCCTGTTTCAGGGCTGAAACTGCTCTGCCTGCACTCAACCAACTCCAAGTAATCTTAGAAAATTCTGCTGTGATTTTCTCCTCCAAAGACCAATTTCACTCTGAGGCACCACTGCTGGGCAGAGCAGCAGAGACCTTTTCAAATTAAAATGCAACTTTAATAGCTACAGCTTTTTAGACAATTTCTGGGCTATCTAAAATGTAAATCCAGTAAAAACATTCCTCCTGTACTTCTCAGCATGAAGAAACCCTTGCCAAAGAAAAAAAATCTGTGCTTTAAAACTCCTGGAGCTCACTGCAGGAGATTTTCCACTCCTGTCCTACAGAGGACATTTTCCAGTTCCAAACTCTCGTATCAGCTGGGGAATGCCCTGATAGAATTAGTGGGATGCTTAATCTCAGGGAGTCACGAGGAGCCTGAAACAGCAAACCACTTGCGGTAAGAGAGAGAGAAAGTAAGGAAGGCTCTGCAGACTGTTAACAACACAACAATTTCATCTGAGTGTAAATCTAGTCAATAGTTACTACACCACACCAGACTGTAACCAGCATTCTCTTAAACTGAGAATGGGAAATTATACCAAATCTGCAGGTGTTTTAAATTTTTTTCCCCTTAACTAGCATCCAATAAAGGCAGAGCAATCATATTACATATTGGTAACAACCCACCCAAACTATGAATTAGTAAAGATTGCTACGATTCAGAGAGACACGGGCTTTCAAATAAAATCCTGAAGGGAATATAAAATTTGGAAGTTTTAAAGGAATTAAGGAAGTAGGCTAGAGGACCATCCAGTGTAATATCTTGTCCTTGAGTGAACAAGATGTGACACTCTAACAGGGAAGAGAAGAAATCCTGGCAACGTACTCTTTCAAATACTAGGAATCAAACTATTTATATGTTCTACTTAAAGAACTCAAGACAACACATCTAATGCCATTTCTAAAGTACTTTTCAAGTGAGTGTGATTTTTTTCTTAACTAAAAAGTCCTTCATATTCCAAGCTGCCAACCCAGCATTATTCAACAGAAACTTAATTAACATAGTAACCTCTAATAGTGAAGTTCGCTTTTCTCTTAGATTCACTTTCTATTCTAGCAACATTTTATTTTCTATTTCCTGATCACTATGTTCCAAGCACCACGAGTTTTGCCTCTTTAAAAGACAGGAACTTCATTTTAGTACCCTTCAAATCTGATAGCTAATGATTTACATTATTTTGCTGTTATCTTTTGATTGGCATGAAACAAATGTTCCTATGATGCTGTTTGGCTTTGGTATCAGATATACTGTACAATTTCCATCTCAACATTAAAAATACAAAGTAAAATACAAAACACATCAATTCCATTTTCTCCATCCACCGATTTTGCACAGCAATATCTAGTCACTGTTTATTATACGTGTACTTATAATGGGCAAAAATTTTGTTTAGCAGTCCGTCATCAGTAATTGACTCTAACTGCAGGCTACATTTAAGGATAAATGTGTGTCACTGCAATACAGCAATTGATGGAAAGCATATTGTTTTGACAACTGCTTATTTTAGAAGAATACACTGAAGAATTTAAGGAGGAAGAACACAGTGACTTGGAATCTGACCAGAACTCTGAGTCCTGTTCTTAATGCAAAGGAACATTCATACGGATAGTTACAGCAAGGTAGTCATCAGCACTCTGTATGCAGTTGATTTAATCCTGACTAAAGCCAAATGCACAGCTAGACGGGCAAAAAAGATGGAGAGCCCTTCTGAGAGTCATGGGCAGGATGCAGAGAATGAAACTAGGTGCCCTGTTAGTCATCTGCACCCCAAAACTTTTCTGCCCATTAGCCAACAGCTCCTTATTCACGGCTGGCGATTACTACATTTCCATGGCATAAACCTCCTCTTCCCAGTCACACCCTGAGCTCTTTTTCTCACCCAGGAAATAAGCCACAAGCAGGTTGCTCTGCTGCTTTTCTGGTTTCAGCAGTACCTTATTTTGTAACGCATTACTATAATTATTGCTTGTTTCTGGCCGTTCCCGTAATAATTTTCCAGCTAAAAAAAAATTTCCAAAACAAGTTTATGATGCATTGAGGGGAAAAAAGAGCAAGTATGTAGGCAACAAGTGATTATTTCCTTAAGTGCTAAAGATCCTAACCAGTCTTCTTCTGCTGCAGAATATTTTAAAATAAAGTTTGCTTTGCAGAAATGCAAAACCAGCCCCCAGACACATGCACAGACATATTGGAACCTGCAATTCCTATGCTATTTTTTTCCAGGCTGTTTCTGTGTACTCTGGTAGGCTTGTACATAGTTTTTTGGCTTGTATCAGCAGGGTTACAGCATGTGGTACCCTCCTCAGAACAAAACCCAGAGTGATGTAACTCTTGCTTTGCTGTTTCAACTGCTCTGTGTCCAAACACCAGCCAAAAGTAATCAATCTATGCCTAGAAAAATACAATCTTAGCTGATGATTTGCATGCAAACTTCTCTGGAGAGAACAGGCATAATACATGTTAAAACAAAGTGAATAAATGCAGAAAACAAATTGCAGATGTGTCTTGTATACACTTAGAGTATAGAGGAGACAAGATTGGAGAGAGTTTGATCCAGTGAATTCATATTTCCAAATTTGCTCGATGCCAAAACAGTGTGCATGTGTTAATTAGGACCTCTGTGTTTATTTTTTAATCTTGACGTACCTGCAGTGCAATGCCAGGCATACATCCTGCAACCGTGTGCTGTTGCAATTTCTGTTCTAATTTGCACAGGTGTTCGGTTCATCTCATTTTGCCTAAAAGCAAACACAGTATGGTGATCATAAAAATAATAAAGTGTCCTAGAACAGAGTAAGAGCTTTAAAAACTGAAAGTCTCTGTCTCAGTGTCTCCTGAATCATTTCATTATAAAATCTCTGGGTACGTTATGATTAATCTAAAGCCCAGAATATTCCCGTTGGCTGCAGCAAGAGTTGCCTTTGCAAGCAGGAAAGTAAAACTACAGGCAACCCAGCAAGCTGAGGCTTGTTATTTCTTATGAGTTCATTATGGTGATCTTGTAAGAGTAGAATTAATAACTGAGAAGTTATTAATTCATCTGCCTCTGCCTGCTGTGACGCTGAGCATACCTCCTACTCTGTAACTCCCCACTCATGTCACAGGAATGTTTACGGGACTGGCAGCACAGCAGAATACACACAAAGAAAGCAGTGGTCTTCTAGCCTTCAAGCTTGCGTAACTTGGTTTTCCAGAGATGGGGGAGACATTTTTAAGCAATTTAAATGAAGGAATTCAGTATTTCTAAGTTAACAAGCACCAAGTCTGGGAAATCCCTGCTGTTTGGCTTCCATCCAGTAACTTTCACTAGCTTCAAGACAGTCAAGAGCCATTTCACAAGTACTTAGGATGAGATTTACCTGAAACTGAGAGCTAGAACGAGCACTGCCTGTATTCCTCTTGAGCACACCATGACTGTAGTAAACAGATTTTTTTTTGTTGTTTTGACAGAATAGTGATGTCAGTGAAATAACAAAGCCACGACAATATTTAAAAACTAATGTCTATGTTCTCCTTATGGCCATTTTATGAAAAGCATTAATTTTTTATAAACCTAGCTCTGCCCCTCTCTAATTTTCATATTTTCAAGTAACAAGGGTATATCATTGTCCACTTACACCGTATGCAGGCAGGATTTTTTATAACTTACCCAGCGGGTCTCTTTTTCCTTCTGGTTTATATCAAATGACTACTGCAGGCTTAATGTCTTTTCTATAATTAGCACACACATCAATAAGCTCTCTCACACAGACACATCTTTCTATTATAAATTTTTCTAAGAAAATGATACTTAAATAGAAGGAGATATAATCCAGATTCCTTCTGATCACTTAAGGTAAGTTAAGAAGTTTCCAGGAATTCAGTGAAAATACCTTGGACCATATAGTCTAAACAAAAATAATTTTGAAATAGGCAACATGACAATAGACAACGTCGTATTTTCCTTATATCAACATTTAAAGTCATCTAAAATCTTACTACTTATGATTTATTACTTCTGATAGAAAGTTGCTTTTTCATAAAGTATAATTTGTATAACACAAAGAAGTATTTGGGTTTTGTTTATAGAGTTATTCTGTACCAATTTAAGAATTATTTCTGCAAGCCAAAACAACTGGAAAAGTCCTCTGAGAAAGAGGTGTTACCTCTTCATTAGTGTGCATTCTCAATTTACTATCAGGAAAAATATTTACTGGTTTGCTAAATTGCTCTCTTTCTTCGATAGTAGGTGTATGAATACTAGTGGCATGACATACAAGCCACGTGTTCATTCACGGTATTTTCTGCCTGTAGATAGACAGACCCCACCAACAGTCATTCAGCCTAACATTCTCCAGGCTTACTCAGAAGATAACCAGGCACATTTGGAAAAGAAAATACAGTTAACTGACTCAGTGAAAATGATCAGATTTCCAAATATGATGCCCCTGACGTAATAGAAGTGTCTCTAAAAGAAAAATGAGTCATGTTGCTATAGCAGGACAATGTTTGCATGCATTGTAGCTATGTAGTATAACCATGGAAAACTTTGTGACAAGGGGATAATCACACTCATGTAACTCACTCATCCAGGCTTTGCTATTACCTCAGTCTAGCTCTACACAATTCAAGATTTCCCTTGGTTTCACTTGCAGTAAACTACCACACGCAATATATGAAAAATTCATTCACTGGCACATATCGCATCTCTGAGCATGACTATTCCACCCAAAAAGATACATAGTGAAGCCACAGTGTACTGCAATTCCCTTGGCGCTTTCAAACGTTAACTCCTCTAATGCTACACTTTAAAAGGGAACACCGGCAGAAAGTGGTATCAGTTGTTTAGAACACAGCAGTTTCACTTTCTCCCACCAAGTGTTATGCCTGAAAGGAAGAAAATAAGATATTTACACCTTTCATTTGCAGGAGACATCATTTCCCTCTGCAATACATGCTGCAGGCAGGAGGGTTATGTCTGTTTTCACTGATAAACATTTGGTCCTTGCTTTCTCTGAGACTTGAAATGGCAGGGCACTGATTCATTGTGAGACAGCAGAACCAAGAAACGGATGCATGCTAAGAACCAGACCAAAACATAGACTCATACATACCTCAAGGACAAACCAGGAAAGATTCAGGGGGTCTCAGCTCAAGCCTATGACTGTCAACAGTCTTGTCTAAATGTTTTGAGTCCATGTAGGCCTATGGTTTGTGTCAGTAATATGATTTTGATTTCTGCTACTGAATACACTCGGAAAGCCCAAATGCAAAAATTCAGTGAGATCACAAGAGCTAAAAAGCGTGATCTGATTTCTTATCATTGATGGGAAATATTGATTACTGTTCACCTAACACTGAACAGTAAGAAAATCTTTATTTATGGGAGATAATAATTAATAAGGCATAGACTTGCTCCTGAGAACCACGACTCCGGGACACCCTTCCACATCAGCCTCTCTGGCTGACTGTGTGTGCTTTTGAATGTTGTGTTCTTTGCTACACAGTGGCTCACTCTCATGATATAGGTAAAGACAACCAGGTGCCAGTTTACCCTCTGGTCTATCTATGGCTTTTTTCCTGGAAGGGTCAACCCTTGTCAGAGGAAAGCACTGAACCAGGGTCTTCTACTTTCTGAGCAAGTCTAAGTGTCAGACTTCCTTTCAGAGGGATGCATGCTAAAAAACCCCACCACCGCTGAGTGAGCATCCTGACTGAAAGGACAAATTGGCCTCTGAAGTCTAGAAGGGGTTTCTTACTGGGAATTTCAGGTTTTCATATACCTCAAGTCATGACTAACGTAGAATTCCAAGCCCAGGAAAAAGGCCAGATTTAAGAATTACTTCTCTGCTGGCCTCTAGCAGCCTGCCTTGAACAATCAGGCTGGCTTCTAGCCCAATTCTCCATGCGCTGCGAGGTGCTTAACATCCAGAGGTTCTTTTTTTCCTCCGAGACTTCTATCATTAGCTTCCAAGGTTTTCAGTAATTTTGACAGCCCAAAAGACTCAGTAATCCCAGGGCATGAATTAGAAATACAAATGCTGGTACTGGGACGGCTGTGTGCAAAAGATATATGGGGAAATCTCTCATAAAAACATGCACCTAAGTCTCTCAGCCTCTCTCTTCCTTCTGAAAGAAACAGTGAATTGGATTGCCGTGTTTGGAATCGCATATTCTCTCAAAATCTGTAAGGCGAGCGATGAGTGCTGCAAGTCAAGAGATGCCTCATTTGTCTCTCCATAATGTTCAGATGCTGGCTGCCAAGACAAAAAATAAAAATAAAAATCACTTCTGAATTCAAAGTTCACTGGGCAAGACCATTACAATCATAGTAAGAACCTGATGAAAACCTGTACTCTTCCATTATGTGTACCTAACATTTACTCCATAAGATTTCATTGGAATAAGAAATCTCCTTGCATGCACCTTTGATCACAGAGTCTGGGAAGCCTCACGTCCTGTTCTCCTCATGAAGACTGCGTTCTTCCTCTTTATGTCTTTAAGAAGGAAAAAAACAGGGTTTCTGAGCCTTGCCAGCTCCTACACAATACCGTATTTCCCTCTTAGGTTCATACCCACATTTACCAGCAGCTTCAGGTGAGGAATCAGATAACATCACTAGAGTGTGATCGATCTCCTGATTATGACCCAACAGATCTATTATGACAGCAGAAAGCACAATACACATACAGACAGACATCAGCAAATGTTGCATTACTGTCCATGGCTAAACGGTAGGTGAACTGAGGCAGCATATCTCATCCTGGAAATGTAAGAGTTCTCGTTGTTTAAATGCAGCTAGTCCAGCATGACATTAAGCCAGTGGAAGTACTAAGTCATCTCTAGTTCTGTGCCATGTTAATACTGAATTGCAGTCAGCATTTCAAGTAGTTACTTTCAAAGGAGACGTGACATGCATGGAGAGGAACTATTCGTATTCCACTTTTTTTCCTTATAGCAAAACTTACTGGGTTCACTCAGCTTCCCTTCCTACTTAACTTTCATGTCATGCCAGGGTGAGATCTTTGCTTTCAACAAAAAAAAAAAACAAACCAAAAACAATCCTCTTCCATTAGGTATTTAGAAATGAGTCCAGATGATTGAAACACCAAAAATGAATGTCCTGAAAATGAGCTTACCAAAGAGATCTCATACTAACTGACCCATAGAGTTTGGTGTTGCCAACTGATGACCTATTCCGTGTATAGAATAACTTATAGGCTAGATCACCATGCATGAACACTACAATTTGCTGAACCGTTAAAAAACAAAACCAAATTTAAATGACAATCCAAATAATTTCTGGACAAAAAGGACACACTGTTGTTCAAAAGAGTTTTTGCTATTTAAACTAGTGGTTGTGACAATTCTGTCTTTTTTTACACACTGCCAGAGATTTACCTAGATAAGTTATGCAACGAGGTGTCACATCTGAATGGGTTTACTCTGAAAAAGGTGTACTTTGAAGATACTATGGCACAGGCTGAAGTGTGAGCTAGCAACTTGTACAAGGTATGTATTCAAAATGAGAAAAACTCCTGTAGCAGATGCAACCATCAAAACATTTGAGATGATTGAAAATTCATTTGCTGAACACAGAGTTTGATTCTCAGAGCCAGATGCATTTAGGAAAATATGACATTATTCACCTTTGGAAGAAAATTATAAAAGAAATTCCCTGAAGTGGAAAGCAAGCCACACACCTCCCCAGAACTAATCAGGGGAGTTAGCTATGCAAACAAATTTCATTAGTTATCAGACTGTTTTGGATGATTAAGTCTCATGGGCTAGGGTGTAATCACCGGAAAATTCCCACCCTCTCCCCACCTCTGTATACAACTTCGAACAAATTCCTCATGTGTCTTATTCCTGTTTTACTTTAGCTCATCTATCACACTGCACTACTGAAAACAGGATGCAGAGGTGAATTGTTACCTCCCAGGTTAAATCATTAGACTGTAAAGAAGAGACTGGAGCTCCTGTCCCAGTGAACTTAAGCTCTCTGTGCCTCAATATTTTTGTACCCTGAAAAGACTCTGCAAAGATAATTTAACTTTGTGCTTAGAGGGTGTAAGCCACAGAAGAAATTAGACAGAGAACTGGTCTAGTGTCACTTAGGTGAGTGTCACTCACCGTTTTTCGTCAGTCTGCAGACCTGATAGTATACCAGCAGGCTTTTAACTGTAACCATTGGTGAGTTGCAAGACAGTGGAAGGCTGCTAACCATTTCCCATGGATCAGAATTAGGAAAACAGTGCTTTGAATGAGAACAGCTTTGCAGTTCTGGAAGCAGACCTAGTTGTCAGGAACCAAAGAAAAGCAGGTGTCAGAAAAGAAGGTAGTGGAAAGAGCATAAAACAATAACCACAGCCTTGCATGACGGACTAGATAGGGAAACACCTGAAGCTGCTGTAGGGTTACTGTGGCTTACTTCAAGGCAGCCGCATCCACAGCAAGCTGAAAAATTTTCTTCATCTTGCAGCTGTTAATAGGCTTAAGTGAAAGCAAAGGTAGACCAGAACGCTGGAACTTTGTTATATTTGAAAATCCATAATTAAAAAGAAACCTCAGAATATTTGGCTTTATAAAAACGTACCCTAACAACAGAAAATCAGTGAAAGAAAAACCCTGCTCTGAATTGTAGTGTTGCATAATAATGCATTTAAAAAAAAAAACAAGACATCCCGAGGACTGGAGAAAGGCCAATGTCACTCCAATCTTCAAAAAGGGCAAGAAGGAGGACCCAGGGAACTACAGGCCGGTCAGCCTCACCTCCATCCTGGGCAAGGTGATGGAGCAGCTTATCCTGGAGGTCATCATCAAGCAAGTGGAGGAAAAGAAGGTTATCAGGAGTAGTCAGCATGGATTTACCAAGGGGAAATGATGTCTGACCAATCTGATAGCTTTCTACGATGGTATAACTGGCTGGGTAGATGAGGGGAGAGCCGTGGATGTTGTCTACCTAGACTTCAGCAAGGCTTTCTACACTGTCTCCCATAACATCCTCCTAGGGAAGCT
>Ga0065711_1028007_pt1 | contig 44348 bp, 31 predicted proteins | sample Hoacrofraction12_FD_59098 | JGI IMG/M metagenome (GOLD analysis project Ga0065711, IMG submission 59098) | Hoatzin crop microbial communities from Cojedes, Venezuela - Epithelial fraction 12 v2 (version 2) | ecosystem: Host-associated > Birds > Digestive system > Esophagus > Crop | place... | reverse complement strand
CCCAGGTCCCTCTCCGCAGAGCTGCTCTCCAGCAGGTCCGCCCCAAGCCTGTACTGGTGCATGGGGTTGTTCCTCCCCAGGTGCAGGACCCTGCACTTGCCTTTGTTGAACCTCCTCAGGTTCCTCTCTGCCCAACTTTCCAGCCTATCCAATGAGAAGTCTGTCCATCACTCGAGAAGACAGGTAGAGGTGAGGAAGATACTAAAGAAAAATTTGAGAGCTGGCATTGTAAGGTAGATTCAGGGATATTTGGTGCTGGGATACACTAGGAGAAGCCCTGTTCTTCTCAAAGGATGGACTAAACATGTATACCTGGAGACTGCACTAAGGATAGCAGAGTGGATGAGAGCATTAAATAACAGACCAAGGTGAGAATTTTGATGGAGACACATGAAAGCTTCATCCTTGACTTCACTGTATAGGAAGAAGAAATTCAGGTGGACATGGAGGCTCTGATCCATAAAGAAATGTTAGGGAGTAGACTGCAAATGAGTGGCACTGTTAACGAGAGCAGTAATCAGGCAGGTTTTCAATAAGTAAATTGAATGGTAAAAAAAACGTGTAATTCAAGCTGGGAAAAGGCAGTGCTGTAATATATGCATACTAATAAACTGTCTTTAGCATAAGTTCAGGAAAAGCTATGAATCTTTCAGGTGAGAGGAGCTGTTTATATCCAGTTTTACAAGAGACATTAAGAACTGGTGGCATCATGCATCTGGTGTATGTCACAGATCCAGCCCAGCTGATAAGATGAGCTTTCTCTCTCCTTTAAGATGTCAAATGTTATTTTCCTTTTAACAGCACTACACTGACATTTTCCAACTACTACCCTGTGCATTTGCATTGTATTATAAAAGAGATATCATGGCAGTTTTAAAAATAGTTCAGTGACAATGCCATCACTGGCTTATCAGTAGCAGTCCTGCTTTGAATGCAGAAATAGAAAAGAGAGGAAGAGAGAGAAAACATATCTTTGTCTTTTTGTTGACTAGCAGCTGATACTTCAGACCTTACAGCCTCGGAGTGTTCCTGATGAGAAAATGGTGAAGACGAGCTTTGGTGGCATCTCTACAAAACACACAAACCCCTGTCTGCCTCCTCTCCTGGTGGTAGGATAACCAGCAAGCATGTGGATGTCCTCCTAGCTAAAACACTGGCATGCTTCTATTGCTCCAGGCTTCAACCAGGGGGAAATCTTTAACATCAAATCCACACCAGCTGTAACTGTCACTCTGAGTATGCATGGAGCACATGGGATTTCCTGAGGAAGTTATGCAAGAAACCAGGCCCTGCCGTATCCCCTGGACTGTGTCTTACCTTGTTGTGAAATGCAGGTAGTGCCCTGGAGGTCTAGGAGCTAAGCTGGCTACAGACATTATGGTTTAGTTTCAGGCTGTCCTGCACGGAGCACAGAGTTGGACTCGATGATCCTTATGGGTCCCTTCCAGCGCGAGATGTTCTAGGATTACCTTGCTTAAGAAAGCAGGCGGAGAGAAATTGGGGGGTTTCTGCAGACTCTGTCCCTCCACAGAGGGCCCCCAAAAGGCCAAGCAGCTTCTCCCACCGTGCAAAGGACCCCTTGGAGCAGGGGCACAGAAGTTGCACACTCCCTGTCAGTGCTGGTGGACAGATTTATGTTTACCGTGCACATGTTGGTGTCTCAGGGTTTTAGTGATTTATATCTGCAGTCAGCTACGAAACACTACTAGGGCAATTGCTGCACTAGGGTAGTCGTTCTTTTGCCTGTTTGTCCATCTTTGCCAAACATTCCTGTAGAGGTGTTTTCAGCTATTGCCGTACTTACTGTGCATCTGCATGGCTGCTGGCACTTGCAGATAGTCTGTGAGTAAACGCTGCTGTTCCACTTGTTAAAGAATAATAGACTTTTATAGAACTTTGTTAGCCCTGATTTCCCACTGTTTTATTGATTGCAGTGTGATACAGCTGGCTTTTTTCATTAAATATACTTAGTGAAGCGCTTTGCAAGATAAAAAGGAAAAATTTGCTAGGCCAGAAAGCAGTTCAGATCTTGTTATCATTGCTTGAGGACTGGAACAAACTGATGCTATTCAGGGAGACTTCTCCATTCAAGGCCTTGAATGTTGCTTCAGGAATCCTGGAGTTTTTGGGAGAGGTGGGAAGGGTGAGCAACTTCTGCAGTATCACCTCTCACAAGCATGCCAGGCGCAAAGTGAATGCAATTGTGCACAAGATGGCAATGTTCACCACAAAAAGGACCTTTCCTTCTTTCCTTGCTGCAGTCTGACTGGGTACTTTTAGACATAATGCTGGTTTCAGTGAAATATCAATGGCAGCACTTCAGATGCTCAGTTCTGCTGTGTGCGGGACTGAGGTCTCTGAATACATACAGGGAAATATGCATGTCAGCTGTGTGTTCAAATGCATCTCACTACAGGCATGTGTAAATCCGTCCCACAGGTTTCTAACTGCCTTAACTAGTGCACCAGACAGCAGCTTGTTTTTCCTGCATTCTGACCTGACTATTATTGTACATGAGCATGGTGTCTATAGCACTAACTTTGTGAGACTGTTTTTCAGGAAGAATACATCTGCCACTGAACTGGTCACGAATAGCTGGCCCTACGCACTTCTGATTCACCCATCACCACAGTTCAAGGCATCTTGTCCACAAAAACATCACATCCAACTCAGTCTCCAGAAACAGCTTGGATCCAAATCCACTAAAGGCTGAGGAATGGGCTCAGCCTGTCTGTGGTAGAGCAGTCCCATCCCAGGGTGTGAGATATGTGAAAGCCTTCACGGGACTGAAGTGTGCCAGTTCCTCATTGTCATTGCTGTCTAAGGTAAGATCATTTCCACGACTTTCTCTAGAATGGCCTGCTTCTCTTTTGGAGAAATGCCTGCACAGATAGATGGCTTTTACTGGGTGAGCTACATGGGTTAAGCATCAGGATGTTCCTGACTGAGAGAGTAGAGAGCACCCTGGTCCAGGAGCAGACACCTCTAGATAGAGAAAACTTTAGTGAGTGAAGAACCTGAGGGCTAATATCTGTCAGTGGTGTTAAAAAAGACCCAGAAACTTAAAAAGCAAAAAGTTTGTGTTGGATACTGTATTTGTTTGAAAGAAGAATATTGATAAAAGTAGTCATACAAATTGATTATAAAAATACGTGACAGTCACTTCGCAGATCTTTGATTTTCTGACCAGCCTCAGGAAAGTCTCTGGCTTGGCATTGCAGGTACCAGTCTGGGTGGGTGGCTGCCATGCCATCAGAGAGGCAGCCTGGGAAGAGGCATGAGAACCTCCCCCTGGTCCCTGCAGACAGCCGACCCCTTGGCAGCCACAGCTACAGAGCAGCAGCACTCAGCCAGCCTCCGCGTAGCTAAGCCACATGCAAGGACGTTGCTGCACAGCTGCCACCCACCGCCGCCTCTCCCCGCTGCTGCTCTGCTCCCTTGTTGAGCTGTGTGAAGGCACCGGAGAGGGCAGCAAAACTTGCCATCTTCACTAGCAGAAACTAATTTCTAGACCTGGTGAGGGCACATCTAGGCACAGCCCTGTATCATGCTCAGTAACTGAGAGTCAAGATGGTTTCTCCCACCAAACCATGAAGAAGTTCCTGGCAGCTGTAAGCAAGAGTGCAGTCCTGGAGTGGCAGAGCTCAAAAACAGCGTGTGGTCTTGCACCCTCCACCTGAATGACTAGTGGTGTGTAACCCACTGGGGAGCTTTTCAGTGTCTGTCACTCATTGAGTAGACTAGGAGGGATCTCAGCCCTAATGTGATACTTCTTATAAAGCTCTTGTCCTAAACCCCTGCTGTAGATGGTCATCCAGCTCATCTGCATAGGTTCACCTTCTTCCTGAACATGAATTTGTGGATGACAATATTGCTTTGATACTTTGTTTACAGAGGAGACTATCCAGGTTGACCGTCAGTTTTTCATGGCCAAAAACCCCTCATCCTCACTATGAGGTATGATGATGAGAAAAGCACTATCAGTCTGGACAGTTTCCAAATCAGCACTGGACTCTGGATGGACGCAGTGAGAAATGGCCAAAAAAGACCTGCCTGGAAATATTGGAGCCTGCAGCACCCAAAATACCCTTTAATAATGGCAGGGTGGACCTCTCCGTTATATTCAAGGAGGGTGTGTGGTCTCTGAAGTCTCAGGATCTAATGGTGTGCTTCGCAAAGCTGTAGTGCTGTTCTGTGAGATTTCAGGATCCAGTGTCTTGGTGGACTGGTTATTGCCTGGAACATGTGTTCTCAGAACAGAACAAAAAAATATTTTACCAAGAAAGAAGTGGAGTTCCTCGAGAAGGACTGGCTGCTGGGCAGTTTGTCCTCTGCTTCAGAGCTCTGCCCAGGTAGGATTCTGCAGTTTAGTTTTCTAAGCTTAGTTTTCTAATCTACAGTAGCCACAATACACGATTTATGCTTCTCACAGGGAGCAGAAAGGCTCTCCAAGGGCGCGTGCACAGCATGGGTGTGCACAGCGGGCCAGGAAATTTCTGGGTTCAGGTACACGCAGTGGCTGTACGAGCTTACTGCCTGTGCCCGCGGGCAGAGCACCCCGTACATCTCTATTCCTGTATGTGACTGACATTCTGTTATTAGAACCTCCATAGAGCTTTTCAAACCTTAAATAACCCAGCCTCGTAATCTCTCCGGGAGGTAATTAAGCTGCCCGGTTATCAACAGTGGAACTGAAATGTGGAGTTGGGATCTAGACTTTGGATGAGATATCTTTTTCTTTTGCAGGCCAGGTCACAAAACATTAATACAAGTGGTGTGAACCAGGGTTTCTGCTTCTGTCACAGCTCAGCATCAGTACTTGACTCGGATGTTTAGGAAGCTCCAGTTTCCCAGCCCTGTTCTCAGAACATCTTCCTGTAAGACAGAAACCCAATGCATCTTGTTAGAAAAATGAACACAGCAGGATGTTTTAAAAAACCTGAACTGTACCTAGATCACGGTAATTTGGAGAACATCGCAGGCATGTTGCTGTGCCTCAGTGCAATGTTAGTGTCTCTCTTTGTATCAGGTTTTAGCCTAATCTGTGATGGACTGAACTTTTTTTTTTTTTTCTTTTTACCATGGCAACCTCACTATGGTGATTTCAGGGCTAGGGAGCTTTATATTTGTCTTGACCAGCATGAAGAAGGCTGAGCCTCATTAACTGAGGAAGGTGGATGGATAGCATATGGAACACACCGCACAGCGGACGGCACTTCCCTTCCCAGGGCAACTGGGTCATTCGTATTATCTACGTGAGCTGTAAGTTTCTTTTTGGAAATACTGAGTTGCTAACTATTCTTTCTGTCCCAAGGGAAGAAAATCCAGACAGATGGCTTCAGATAAACCTTGCGTCTTTAAAGGAAGTTCCTCCTGGAACAATAATTAATGCTGATGGGATTTTTTTAAGACAATATTTTTTATCAAGAAACTTGGAAAGAATTCAGCATCACCAGAGGGCATTAACACAGAGCCTAGCAGAGGACAGAGAAAGATAAAGAGTGGAAAAAATAGCTATCACAAAACAATGATCCTATTAAAATGACATTGAAGAATTCTATTAGTGCTCTTTGCCCTCTTGCCTGCCTGCCTTCGAAGATTTGAGGCGAACACAAGCACTTGCCAGTCAGGGAAAGCCTGCTAATAATCTCTGCTGAAAAGTGACATTCACACATTGCAGAGGGACGCACGGGGCTCCGGGCTGACCACGTCAGGAGAAGCTGCGTCTGGCCATGGACGCTGGCTCTCCAGGCTGCAGGGAAGTGGATGGTGGGGCAGCCGGGGGCTCAACAGCTCTGCCTGTACCAGTGAGGCTGAGCTGCTGGGCAAGCAGCAGAGATACCGCCGCAGCGTTGCCTCCGCGGGAAGCGAGGCTGGCGCTGTGCAGACTTTACATGAGGACCCTCGAGTGCCGAGCACATAGAGTGGGCTTCGCCCTCGCTGCACCCCAGCTGAAACACCTTGCTGTGTTGCTAACCAAGGGCCCCTGGTAGAACCTCATTCGTAGCTAAATACCATTGTTTGAGCTTTGGATGTGTCAGCTCTCATTGGTGACGATCATTAGAAGCACACAAGTATAGGGGGAAGAAATCCTAGGCTAGCCTTTGGAAAAAAAAGTAACGACTACCTTAGATGTGCTGCTTAGTTTGGTGCTGTGTGCTATGTCCCAGGGTTCGCCAAAGCAGTGGTGGTTTTGGGAGCCATGAAAACTGAGACAAAAGATTGCTCTCCACCCAAGATCACTGGGAAAATGCAAGACCTCTTTCCCCGCTAGCAGCTAAACCTCCTTATTCTCACTTCCTGAGCTTGGTCTGCCAGTACGTTTCAGCAAGTGTCTGTTTGTACAGCAGTATCTAGTGCACTGTGCGCAGGATTAAGAATGTGTTCTTTTCTTAGGCACATTCAAAAGAAGTTTTGAATTCTATTAATTTCTCTCTCTCCCAGTATTTTTAGTGAGAAAACCTATTTGGATCAGGATCAAAGGGACAGTTTATTGCGCTCTGTAGAAAAACAGATTCTCTTTTACCTTTGGAAATTACTAAATGTAGCACAGAGAACTCATAGACCATCTTGTCTGCTTTACTCAGCAGAGACGATTTCTCAGCTGGAGTACTTTGTGTAGCGTTGGGCACCGCATTCCCGGAGAGATACAGACCAGCTAGAGTGAATCCAGAAGGGAGCTGCAGGAAGAATCAGAGGGCTGGAAATCAGGACCTACCAGGAAGAATGACTGCATTGGGGTTGCTTTGCTTAAAAGAAGATTAAGGCAGGGGGAAGGGAGAATGATAATATTCCTCAAATATGCAAAAGACTGCTGCTGAGAGAAGAGAAAAAATTTCTTCTCCCTGGTGGAAAGCGTAAGAAATCACAGGTTCAAATTGCAGCAAGGATAACTTAAGTTAGGCATTATGAAAAAGCTTTTCAACAGGAAGAAATATTAAGCGCTGGACAGGATTGTCTGAAGAGACACCTTACAGACCCTATTGGGAATCTTTAAAACCAAATTAAGCAGTTGTTCCTCTTGGGCAGAGGAGAGGAACAGATGACCTTGGGAGCTAAAGGGACTATTATGACATTTTAGGGGAAAATAATTCACCTGGAAATTCAGCTACTGGTAAAGAGGCAAGTTGAAAAAAAAAGTTTTTATTAATACTTTTCCACATCTTATAAACTTTTAAAATCATCCTTTCAAGCCTCCTAAGATTTACTAGGTATGCTAGTCTTAAAATGTTAGAAGGTGACACAAAAATAAAAAAATGTAAAGGGGAGATGTTTATAGGTTTCAGTACTGGACTGCACTTGGCAACTGTGAGCCACTGACTTACCCAGGGGCACTTGGAGTGGTATCGCTCTCCAGAAAGCTCTTCTCTTTCCAGATCATTCAAGCGAGGGAGGCAGATTTCCCTCCTGTCTTTTTCAGGGGCCCTGGCGCTGCCAAAGGTGGTTGGGAGAGTATTATTGGGGCAATCCAGGAAGGACAATGACACCTGCTCTAAATGGTGGCTGAGCACCGAGCTGGGTACGTAAGAGGATGGAAATGGGAAGAGACGAAAAGAAGATTGCCAAGTTGGCCACTGCAGCCGAAAACACACTGGCAAGCTTCCTCCCCTGCCTCTCTGCTGCAACGTCTCCATCACTCTTGGTACAGCCCTTGTAGTGCCCTGCCAAATAGGATTACACGCCAGCAGAGGCAGAATTTACACATTCCATAGGACTTGATGAAATAGCAATTGATAAGGACACACCACAGTATTAACTGGAAAAAATCCATATATGTTGGTGGCAGAGGGGGTAGCACGGTGGGAAAAGGAGAGTTACACACCCTGTTTGCTTGGTTTTAAGCCCAAGCAACCTGTGCCTGTGGGCAGGGAGTTCTCTTGCAAGCCTTGTGCTTGTTAGAATTTAATTGCTTGCCAATTGTGCTGCTGGTGAACTGGTACAAATAGCGATGATCCCTCATTACTGCAGAAGCTTACATGAGACCAGCTCCAAGGAATAATTTCAGCAGTGTCGAAATACTCTCTGGTCCAAGTTTCCTTACACCAGAATGCCATTTTATTAACATATCTGACAGAAAAAAATCAGCAAGGGGTCTGTCTGGGAACTGCCTCCTCACCCTCTAGGTATTTTTGAAAGTAGGTCTGTGGGTTTGTCTTAAAGGGTATTTGTGGCCTGGAAGTGCGTGGAAATGCATTTGGAGGCACATCACCAGTCAGGAGGTCGGAGGGCCAACAGCCGCTATTAATTACCTTGCAGCTAGGCAGGAGCCAAAACGCTACCCTTTGGCCTTGCTCAGCCAGAGAGAGCACAGCACAGCTGTAAACAGCTGTAAAGAGCTGTCAGGGAAGGAGAAAGCTGCACCTACCTTTTGCTTTTTGCATTGTGTGGAAAAAAAAATGGAAAGAAAGAAAAAACCAACTCTCAGGAAGCTACGTGCGGATTACTTCTCTCCCTCTTCTGAAGCCAAAGACATCCGTCTTCTTTTGCACGAGACGCGAGCTGCATGTTGAGGCGCCTGGTGATTATAAACTCTCCTCAGCAAAATTACTGCGGGTCAGAGGATTCGGGGACTCATGGGATGATCTGATTGGCAGGACAATTAGGTACAGGCTGCGTTCTTTCATTTCTGCTGGAAACTTGGTGTAATTACAGCTCCTGTCTGTGGCCGGTGCGATGCCGGAGGTCGGATGAGGTGATCAGGATACTCCCTCCGGCCGTAAAAATCTATTAACCTCGCTTTCCACCATGCGTGGCTCAGGCGCACAGAAATTCAATACCTGTCCACCATCTGAAAGCTCTCTTGTCACGGGGGAATAAATAGAAGTACCGAGGTGAGGAGGGTTTCTCTCCAGTTTTTTCCTTTGAAATTGCTGGAGAGAAGCTCCCAGGCGAAGGGGTTCGGCTTTGAGGCACGGCTGGGTTTTGGAGGCTCTGCAACAGGCGTAGCTGAGCGGGGAGCCTTGATGGGGGCTGGCCCCATGGCTGGGGTGCACTGCAGAGCTGCTCCGCAAGCGATGGATGTCGGTGAGCACGGTGTTCCGCAGGGATTCCCGTGCTTACTGAAGGGGCGGCTTTCTTTATTTAAAGGGGATGGAAAAGGAAAATCTGGTGGAAGCTTGCCACCCTTTCTTATAAAAGGAAAGCTCATGAGCACAGGAAATTAGGCTGCCCCAGAAACAGGCCAGAAAATCACCATACTCCAGGGACTATAATCTTTATTTTTGCACATATAGGGCAGAAGGATTTTTTGAGTGAGGATCCTACTTACTTATCAGCTTTCTTAGGGGGTAGTTTTTGGAGAAAGGGGCTAGTGAGACCTTCTAGTTAATTTGGTAATCTGCCTTGAGTTACGTATCTAAAAGCAAAAATACCCAAGCCTGAGCCAGCCAGGCTTTTACTCCCTTTGTAACCAGTGGGAAAACCAGAAGAGATGGTGAAGGCAGACCAGAGTACTCACTCTCCAGAGATGCCTAACTTACAGGAATCCAAAGGTAGCTGTGATTCCCAGCAGCCATCAGAGCAAAACTGCAACACTTTTCACAGATTATGTAAATGGTATTAGAGAAAAGAAAAAAATGCCACCTAATAATCAATCATTAGCTTAATTATCTCCAAGCTATGAAGTCAGACAGTTCCAACTGGAGGCCAAATCCAGCCCGTGGGCTGATTCCATCTGGCTTAGCTCTGCTTCTGCCGTGGCTCCGTGGTGGGATGGGAGGCAATGGGGAGCAGCTGTCAGCACCCCAGCAGTTCCTAACGCCTCCTCCCGTGCTTGCTTGCAGCCAGACCCCCAGCCCGGGGAGGTGCTGCATCCATGTGGCTCGCGAGGGGGGTCTCCAAACAGGCATCTGGGCTCCAGGAGCACAAAACAAAGTTTGGACCACCCTGTGGATTAAGTCATTCTTCTTGGCCAGAAAGAGCCTTAGAAGAGTAAACATCTTGAAGCTTGTATTGCACAGCCATGGTTTCGAAAGCCCAAATTAAGTGTTTGGATGTGCAGTCTGTGCTGAGAGGTGGCGTTTGTGCAGTTGGGGTTCATGCAATTCCCTTCGGAGGAATTTTCACAAAGAAAACAGGACTTTGTGTTTTCTGACATTTGCTTTAACCGAAAGGCATTGTGAGGACTTTTACAGAATACCAATTAGGCTCACAGGTTAGCAAGCGAGAGCTACGTACTTCGTGTTGGCCGAGGTCACTTCACAGCAGAAAAAAAAAAAGAGAGCTATTCACAGGCAGCCTATCCCAGAGCTGCAAAGTCTGATTTCTCCACTTCAGCCAGACGAGGGTTGTTAGCAGAACACCAGCTGATCCAGTTAGGAAAGAGTCGACTAGCAGTTGGGCTGGGAACAAGGTCTGAAAGAGAACCTGGCAACCAGAAGAAGGGCTTGTGCTCCCAGGGGCTCATCTGGGCGTTTTTTTTCAGCTACATCAGCCAGTCTAGGAAGAAATATCACCTCACTATAAATCGTTACTTACTTCTACCTCTGACAATCACGGCTACTGCAATGTTGCGCTTGAATCCTATTGCTGTTCAACAATTGCATGTCTTAGGTCCCTCTTAAAATATCCTCGTGGAGTTTAGTGCTTTTGTGTTTGTAAACAGCTTTGTTTAAGCTTGTGCTCTCAGGTCACCGGGGAAAGCCCAGCTGCCCTGTGCTGGGCTCAGGGAGAGCTGGGCACTCCAGCAGGTCCTGGTGTAGCCCTAGGTGATGCTTTACAGAGACAAAGCAGTCCTGTATCCCAGAGAAACCTTACCCTATCATTCCTCTGTCTTGAGAAGGCCACACAGGTAGAGTAAACCATACCCTGCGTGTTGAAGCTCCTTTCCTCCTTTGCTACCACACAGTAACCACACCTGCCTGGTGGGGGATTGGCACTCACAGCACAAAGCAAGAGGACAAGAGGGAGTCATTGAGGCAGAGCCAGGACTCAATGGGAGACAGACACTACCCCTCGCCACTTTGAGCTAGAAGAGGGACAGACCATGTCCTAATGTTCCTGTTGCTTTACTGCTGGGTAAAAAACTGGCTGGAAGGCCAAGCCTGGAGAGCTTTGGTGAACGGAGTTAAATCCAGCTGGTGGCCAGTCATGAGTGGTGTTCCCCAGGGCTCAGTTTTGGGGCCAATCTCCTTTAATATCTTTATCAATGATCTAGATGAGGGAATTGAGTGCTCCCTCAGCAAGTTTGCAGATGACACCAAATTGGGCGGGATTTTTGATCTGCATGAGGGTAGGAAGGGTCTGCAGAGGGGTCTGGACAGACTGGATTGATGGGCCAGGGTCAACTATATGAGGTTCAACAAGGCCAAATGCCAGGTCCTACACTTGGGTCATACAACAACCCCATGCAGTGCTACAGGCCTGGGGAGGAGTGGCTGGAAAGCTGCTCAGCGGAAAAGGACCTTGGGGTGTTGGTCGACAGCTGGCTGAACATGAGCCAGCAGTGTGCCCAGGTGGCCAAGAAGGCCAACGGCATCCTGGCTTGTGTCGGGAACCGTGTGGCCAGCAGGAGTAGGGAGGTGATCGTACCCCTCTACTTGGCACTGGTGAGGCTGCACCTTGAGTACTGTGTTCAGTTTTGGGCCCCTCACTACAAGACAGACTCTGAGGGGCTGGAGCGCATCCAAAGAAGAGCAACGAAGCTGGTGAAGTGTCTAGAGCGCAAGTCTTACGAGGAGCGGCTGAGGGAACAGGGATTGTTTAGTCTGGAGGAGAGGAGGCCGAGGGGGGACCTTATCGCTCTCTACAGCTACCTGAAAGGAGGTTGTAGTGAGGCAGGTGTTGGTCTCTTGTCCCAGGTAACTAGCGATAGAATGAGAGGCAATGGCCGCAATTTACATCAGGGGAGGTTTAGATTACATATTAGGAGAAATTTCTTTACTGAAAGAGTTGTAAAACACTGGAACAGGCTGCTCAGGGGAGTGGTGGAGTCAGCATCCCTGTAGGTGATAAAAATTGAGTAGATGTGGCACTTCAGGATATGGTTTAGCAGGCATGGTGGTGTTGGGTTGATGTTTGGTGGTCTTGGACTTTATAATCTTAGAGGTCTTTTCCAACCTTAATGATTCTATGATTCTATGTTTCTGCATCATCTACTGCTCCAAAGGCTACCCCTTTCTGCCCAAATGCAAAGTTAATCGACTGGAGCAGGAGGCTTACTTCGTTCACCTTGTCACACCACGGGAGGAGAGAGCTAAGTGAGTGGTGGACTGCTATTATTTCCCCTCAAGCACAGCTGGAGTTCCTTCACGAGCAGCCCCAGAGGCATGTCCTCCTGATGTCTTATGACTGTTTTCAGAGTGGGCCAGTGACAACATGGATGAGGAGGAGCATGTTGTAATGTTATAGTACATCTTCCCAGTGGTGTAGAGCATGAAAAACCTACTTTTCATATGGCAGTAATGCACGTTGTTTAACAAAAATATGTAAAGAAAAGCCAAGGTAAATTGGAACTATTTGCTCTCAGTTTTTACTCATGTCACCTCTAATTCAGCACACAGGTTTACTTGCTGTCTCTCTCTGGTATGAAACAAAGGGAGTATCTCTAATAGTGATACAGCCATACACAACAGAATTTAGCCACCTACACAGCTTTAATCAGAACATCTTTCACTGCTCATAAGGGGAATTTATCCAAGTAACAGCTTTTAAATTGACCACGTTAGTGCTTCTGGGATAAGATCTCCATCATTTCTCGACATTTGTCTCCTCTGTCACATTAACCTTCCTCTGATTTGTCTCTTCTAAATGCCAGCTAACCAGGGTCAGAGGCAGCTGCAACGTAGCCAGGAGGGCCTTGAGGTAGTGTAGCTCTTTCCTCATTATAGATCTTGGCACACGTGCAGCAGGCAACGCTTGTGTGGCAGCTGATACTGAAACCCCTGAAAAGTCCCACGATGAATCTGTCCCTTGAACAGAGGAACAGTGAACAAAGTCATTCTTCTTCATGGATGTAGTCCTCTCACAGCTCATTTGAGTCCCAGTCCTACAACTCCTCACTTGTATGTATCACCACTCTCTGTCGTTTCTGTTGCTCTACACAATAGTCATGTAGGCAATGTCTGTGCTGCAAACAGAAGAGGATTAGGTACCAATGCCTGGCCCTGAAGACAAGCGGCTCATTGGGTACAGCTCCTGTACAAATATACAGTTGCCATGCTGAAATTCTATTTACCTTCAGTTCACACAAGCTGAAGAAGAGAGTAGCTGCTGTCTTCTAAACTTTAGTCCCCCTGTTCCTTAGCCTAAGAAAATTGTTTGAAGAAATAGTTGCTCTACTCAAGTTGATGTGAGGTGTACTATGTAGCTGTAGCATATAGTATCAAACTACTCATTGAACTCATTATTAAAAGAACAGCTTTCAATTCCAGGAAGAGTTCATCATCAATTAATGATAGTGTTGTCTCAAAACAATGTTTAGAAGGTACATGCAGACAAGCGCACGTGCATGGTTCATGACCTGCTCTTTCTTAAGCTCTCTGGGCACTACATGTAAAGTGGAATCCTTATTTCTTTAAATAACTCATTTCTTCCTCTTTCAATGAACTTACTCATGCTCTTTGAACTTCAAGGTAGAAATATCAAAGGCAGTCACTGTGTCTCTTAGGAGTTCCTGACCTACTTCGTACTGATCAGTTCTCATCTCCCACAGAAATGTGGAAATTGTGTCAGAAGGATTTACACAATAAGCTGTCAAGAATGTTTCTTCTTTTAACTTTATGCATTTCAAGGAAAGGAACCTGAAAGGAATACGCACAAACTTTAGGTACACTTGTAGGAAAAGTGTCTGTGCCAACAGATCATGTGAAAGATACCTCTGTGGGCTCAAGAGGCTACTTGAATGAGTTGTCAAGTATAATTCAGAAAAATGTCTCTAAATTCTTTCGTGTTGGCAGTAAAATCAGGACTATTGCAGAGTGATTTTGTTGGCAGAGAAAGGGGAAATTTGAAAACTTGGGGGAGGGGGAGAAAAGAAAAATATTTTCCCACTTGCAGAAAAAATTCCACTAATCAGTCATTGCTCAATGGCATGAGGTGAAGGCTCACAATAAAAAGTAATGTTACGTTATGAACATAGGACTTCATATTTAAAAAATTTTGGCAAATAATCAGAGGACTGGTTTGGTACTGGTTAGACCACCCCTCAATCTGTCAAATGCCCATTAAATCAGCAGTCCAAGACACTGCTATGCAGAGATGGGACAAAATAGATTTCTTTGTGAGACAGCCTTTGAATTCTTCCCAAAACAATGAAGGAAAACTAGTTACCTTTACAGCCTTGGTCTGCCCCACTTCCTCCCCTCCTCCGTGAGACTTCCTTACCAACACGGATTTCTTCCTCCTGGCAGGATCTGAGGATCATATCTAGGAATGCAACAAGATACAAAATAACAGTCTTATAGCTTGGGCATAGTGAATAAACAACATTCTGAAGATGTGGCACCTTGCAAGAGTAAGAGAGGATTTTACTCGGTGTCATCAGGAGTCAGCCTCATGGTTGTCACTGTGCACCCAGACACAAGTTGGTTGCATCAGGCAGTGCTGCTCACTCCTGTAAGGCTTGTACAGCTCTGTACCAAAATGTATGACAAATGACATGCAGGGCATTTGTTGCTTGGAATTCCCTTGCTTATAGTAGCAATCACCTCTCTACATGTGTAGCGGTGTAAGTGTGTTGAATACTGCCATTAAAACACCACCAGCTTTTCTGAATACAAAGAATTTCATTTTTGACATGTCCATTAAGAGGCTCGGTATCTTTTTGTGCCAGTATCTCTGTGGCCGTGTGTGTGTGTGTGTGTATTCATATACCCACATGCACGTGTCTTCTTTTTCACAAGCCTTTACTGTGGAAACCGGACACCTGTATCTCTGTGTCTAACTTATGAGCTTTGTGGGGAAAAAAGCAAGGCAAACCTGCATCATTGCTGTAATCCATCCAGTGTTTCCCATTGAAGACTGCCAGAAAAATGGCTCCAGTTCAAGGGCAAAGCTTTTCTCAGAATACATGGGAGAAAGTCTGCCTGTAAGAGAAAAACCAATTTAAAGGATTTTGGATCCTTCAATGGCAATCAACTTGAAGCTACAGTGGCAGCAGCATTGTCAGATGAGTAAGTGGCACCAAATGTGACGCCGCTCCCACGTTGCTCATTTATAAGAAGAGTGGCCTGTCCTGAGCACAGAGGGATTTAATTTCCCGGTGTTCTCTGCACCACGTGGCAATTAGACGGGTTTCCCGAACAGCTTGTTTAGCACCACCATACAGCAGTTGACCCATGAGACAGCACGGGTTTGCTGTGCCCAGAGCTTGTAGCATCTTTGCTCCAGGGTGCCTTCTCGTGCTCTCCTCAGCCCCACACCTCCTGCCCCCATAGCTGCTACTGGGGCTCGGTTTGGGTCTTGCTCCTTTCTGCAGCATTTCCCTCCAGTTTGGAGGTGATGTGCAGGGACGAGAGGCGATGTGCAGGGACGAGAGGCACTGTGCCATGCCTCCCGAGGCTGTTTGCCCTGAGCTCCTTCAGACCCTTGGAAGCTGGACCCCACACCAGGGAGGGAGGTGTGTGACCCAGGCTGACTTTTCTCCCAGCTGGTGCGATGCCCTCTCCTCCCCTGCAGCCGGTCTGCTCTGCCGCCTCCAGGGAAGACCATGAGCCGCTTGTCTGGAAGAAAAATGGATGTGATGGGCAACTTCCATTTAAAGCTTGCTTGTGGGAACGCTTCTCGTCAGCATGATGTTGTAAATACACGCGGACATGCTCCCATGCATGCAGATGAATGCATCATACTGCTGTGTTGTTCTGAGCACAGCTATTAAAATAAGGGGAGTTTGATAGATATTCACCACCATACATGAAACCTGTGGCCCGCTAGAGCCATCTCCGCTCCGTTCTGTGCATGTAGCAGCAGTAACCAGGTAACAGTAAACTGATTTACATTCTGGACTGATTATCCCCAGTGATGCACTCCATTAAATGGGTGGACGGTGGCTTACTTTTCATAATCCATGGTGACATACTGGAAATGAAAGTGACAAAAAATTATAGATAGTTCTTTGGCTGAAGATGAGAAAGAAAAGGCACAGAGGAAAGAGAGAGGCCCAGGGGCTTGCTCCTGCGAAATGCCAGGCCAGGCTGCGACGTGCCGAGTGCCCCCATTTCCACTCAAGGTCTGTGAAAGGAGGGTGCTGAGCCCCTCAGAGGAGTGCAGGATGGAGGTCCCGTTTGGGAAGATGCAACATTCATTTCTTTGCAAAGATCATTTTCTGCCGTTCTAAGAACATTAAGCCAAGTGCAACCTTTGAATTTGCTACTTTTCAAGTACTTTTCTATTTTTTATGAAGCAACATCTATGAACGTGTGTATGCCATCCTGTATTTGAGGATTTAGCTCAACACGGGTTTAGTTTGAAAAACAAGCCATCGCTGACCCAAAGATCATTAAGGCAAGTAATGAAGACTGAGACGGATGGAATGGGTAGAAATTGCTGAAAAGAATCTCAGAAGCCTGAAATTTGTATTAGGCTCCATTTTTTTTAAGCCAAAAGTCACTTGAATAGAGATAAACACTCAAACTGGGTCAGCTCACAAGCATTCAACAATTCCACATCTTTCCTCGATGGTTGCTTCTTGGGTCACACAGTCTAACGCTGCACAGCTAAATAAATAAATTGGGCTCTCATTTGTGTCTCCATGTTTCTGAGGTCAGTTGTGGGCACTCTGGGGTCTTTGGGGTTTCTGGAAAAACCACGGTTGAATCCAGGGACACCTGAAAATTTGTTTAACTCAAAACTAGCACCTTAAAAAAAGACTTAAATCAGCCACATGTCAAGACAGCCTTTAAAGTCAGAAACATGAAAATAAACCCCTACAGACTTGCCTTAAAAGATAGCTCCAAACTCAACAGCTCTGAAGTCTAATAAATGCAATATAAACATATTTTGAGCAAAACATACTGGTGAAAAGAATGTTTATTGTGTTACAAAAATCAATGCAATCTGCAGGGACTGAATCAAATAGCTGTACAGTCTACCCTGTGATTCATTTTGCTTTCATGAGTAAGGGATGCTAGGATGAAATGGAATATACATGTAGCTGGAATGGTTGGAATATAGATAGTAAGAAAATATAATCACTTTTTTTCAGCTTGGAATCTGACAGTGACATATGTTTTTCATTGCTTTCATTAATATATCAACATGTTTCTGTCACATGGTGAAAACCACTAATTCATGAAATGCAGATTAGATGCCACAACCCCTAAACTAACAGAAAACCTTTCACTTAGGTACAATTCTGAAATACTACCATCAGCCAGTCTCCTGCTGGCATGCAGGATTTGCTATCATCATTCACACATATATTTTTGTGTGAGTTAGACTTGCAGCTCATATTTTCAAAGTATTTGTGTCAGTCTCTGGGCTCCTTTGCTTTAAATTAAATATATAACTACATGAAAAAAGATTGGCAGTGTCAGCAGCAGCATCTCTTTACTCTGAAATGGAGATGACTCAAGAAGAAATTAAATTATAATCAAGTAATACCTATCTTACAAGCAACTATCAGACCCTTACTTTCCAGGACCGAGGTGGATAAATACCTTTTTTTCAGTGTTTTGAATGTTAATTGTTTGAATGCAGAATATGGGAAGCGTTTTGTAGGGGACATTGCTGCCCCACTTGCTATATTCCTGCTAAAGATACGTCTACAGGAGAAAGCAAGCTAGTCCTGACAGTGCTCTGAGTATCCTTGGAGCTGCATGAGTTTAGTGCTTAATTCAATATACTCCAAGACACAGCAGAGCTGAACGGTTCATATTTGGTGCCAGGCTGGTTACGGCCACTCCGATTTTGATTCACAACACCACACATCTCGCTGCTCTAGAGCAGGGCAAAGCAAGACTGCTGCTGCCTGGCAAAGCACTGTGGATGTATCCTGGCCAACCTCTCCCAGCTCTTAAACAAATAAAGTGCACGTGTGTGGAGATGAAGGGATGGGAGGGTAGTGGTCATGGCGCTGGGATAAATCTGCTTTATTCTGGGCAGCCTTGGGCTGGTCATTCCTTTTACTCCCATCTTAATTCCTCACCTGAAAAATTGGGATAAAGGCACTGATGTTTAATTATTACAAGGCTGACTTTATAAACAGTCGGGATGGGTTTGTGCACTAGGGTGATGAGGGGCCGTGCAAGCACCAAGCCAGAGGGAGCAAACTAGAAAGCTTGAAATGTGAAATAATACATTACGAGAAGATTTTTTTTCTCCCTAACTAGAAGAATTTCTAAAAGGACAATAAAGCAATGGCAATCAGCTCATCACATCACAGCCCGTCACAGCCCTCCTTCTCTCCTGTGCTGTCACTGTGCACCCACTGAATGAATAGGCAAACCCAACCTCATTTCGGCTTGGGACACGGGCTGTCAGTCACTTCTGACAACAAGCATTTGGTGTCCATTTTTAGCAGGATTTTAACAGATCAGTCTTTATCTGATGGTTCAAAGAAGCAGTTCCATCTGCGTGCAGCTTGGTACTTGCAAATGCTGCGCTTGATCTTTAAACGTATCATTGTTCTGAGTCACTGGCTGCTTCTGTTTTAATGTAGGTGATCTGATTCACCAAAGTGAGTTAATAATATAACTGGGGAAAATTAAGTTCCTATTTCTATGAAAGCACAAATGTTATCTGAGATGGTGACATTTACGATTCACTGAAAAATATGATTTGTTTTATATGCAGTTGTTGAGCTGCCGAGGAGCTTTTTTTATTTCTAGCAATTTAAGCTTCTCTCTAAAGTAAATGATTTAAGACAGGCAGAAGATGCCTTTTCCTCACTGATCCATTATGTCTGCCTTTTCCCTTTGCGCTGGGTCTGCAGTAGGCGAAGAAGCAGCACTGGTTAGAAATCACGGGATAAATGCACACAGCTCATTTTTCTTTGTAATATGAGGGAGAGAGAAGAAAACCTTATAAAACACAGAGCCAATAAAAAATAAAAAAGCAACAGACAATTCTATCATGATGGATAACACTTACACAATTAAGTAAAAATATGCTTGCAATCCCAAAGAGCAGAGCACATTTCATTTTTATCTGCAGTGCCACTCTCCTAATGGTTTCTGTCACAAAACCCAAACAAAACAAATCTGTGAAGCAGACAGAGTCTCAGGTTTCAGAGATGCAGAGCTCTGCCAGGTGGATCGGAAAAGTAGGTCAGTGGGTCATTAATGCAAACCTGACAAGAAAGAAACCCCGACCTGCTGAAAAGGAAGAGGTTTAGCACATTCGTCCATTCGACACACTCTGTGCATCTCATTTCCTCTGAAGAGGCTTTGCAGTTCAAGTATCACACACCAGAATGCAGATCTGAGGACATCTCGGAGACTGAAATACCTTCATCCTCCCATACTGTGCATTACATAGGTGGTGGGGTTTTCACGCTCAAAGAGCAATATGTATTACAGTTTCTGTGTGTCTAAGTACACTGCAAATCATTTTCAGAAACCTACACGTCCTGATTTCTCTTACTGACCAAATCACTTAACCCTTAAAATGTTTGTCATGTCTCTGTGTCCTCCTGAAAGCCCAAAGTATTTTTGACCTTTCATTTTCCAAGAAGACATAGTAGATGCAAAGTTGGGCATTTCCACCTGCAGCCTTGTACCCTTAGCTGCTTTGGGGCTTTTCCCTTATACACGGTGAGGGAGATGTGGTGAGGAGGGAAGATGAGTCCCATTTGCTCGGGCATGGGGGGGGCAAGTAACCATCCAGAGCTACCGGCTGCCCCCCAGGCACCTCTTGTGGGTCCCCTTCGCTCTCACGCCTGCCTCATCTGGGTCACCCCAACGGAGAGCCACCCGTGGCAACCTTCGCCTTATGGCTTTCTGAATATTTTTCTTTCTGCTTAGTTTACGTCTCTTGGCATAGACCTGTTTAGGGTTTTTTGTTGTTGTAAGGCAAAGTCAAGCGAATCGGAGTTTTTTACACATTTTTCTCTTATGATCAAGGAATCAAGCACTTGGGTGGGGTTTTTTTTGCCATTGTTAACTTAATCAGAACTTGTTTTGTATTGTTTTAGTTTCACACCAAGTTTTTCCATCTTTCTTATTTTTCTTGCATCAGAGTTTTGGATTCCCCTGCTTGAAAAGCCCCTTTCAGGAAATCCAGAGCCAGTGTTTAAGAAGTCTGCTGCAGCTTGGAAATGCTTCATGGTATATTAGTTCTAGAAAGCATCTGACAAACAAAATAGTCCTTTCATGGCTAAAGTCATTAAAAAAATACATGTAAGCAAGCACAGAAATCTGGAGTTAAGATTTCTTATTTGTCTCCTATAAAATAATTTCCTTGCACTTTGTCTTTTGGCTGGCCTTATAACTTTTCTGGGCCACTTGGAAAACCTGAATGCAGACATGGCATCACAAAAAAGCTGCAAGGCAGACACATCCCGTATACTGTCCTGCCTGGTTTAGCTCAAACTTCTCTGAAATGACAAATAAAATAATCAACCAAATGGTGCATGCAGCAACAGCAGATAGCTGCGTACATTAAAGCAGTGTAGCACATCTCTACTCAATACCACGGCTGTTCTGGACACCTGCTAAGAGCTCAGACCCGAATTGTGCTGGCAAGGACAGCTTGAAGGGTGAGAGAATTCACCTGGCACAGACAGAGGGTCTACAGCAGGAGGAGGAACAGAAGCCGAGCCTCCTGGTTCCCATGCATGGTCCTCACCGCTGGATCGCGTAGCAGGTAGTTGGTTTTGTGTGTCTTGAAAGAGGTGTATAATAAACTAGTGGATACCTACAGGTTGTAGACACTGATGTAAATAAAAGAGGTTTAAGCAATTGTTTCTAATTATTATTTCAATCATTGTCAGAGAATGGCTAATCCTTGTTCACCTCTTGTTTTAAATCTGTACTTCTAGAATATTTCCCCACGCAAGGGTCCATGCTCAATAATTGATGTGAACTTTTATTTCTTTTTGCAACACTAAAAGGTAAGCAAAATCCACATGAATTTGTCTGTGGAGTTATGGTTTACAAACATTTGTTCAGATCCTCAATTTGTAACTTAGTTAATTTTCAAATGCCAGACAAAGCATCTCTTATTTATTAGATGATGCTTCCTTATTATTTACAATATGGATGAAAATGGAATTAATTAAAATATGTGAAATCTATGCTTTGTTATGGTTTGAATTATTTCAATAATGCCAGGTTAGATGTGCTGTATGCCTGGGACAAAGTGAATGTGCCATAGCACTTTAAGAACTAAACAGTTTTAGTAAACAGAGGAGGTAACATTTCTGTTTGTCTAATTAAGTTGATTATTTACAGTCAACTGCCTTTTCATTATCTTAGAACTAGTAGTTTTCATTCTCTCACATTATTTTTTAGTCATTAGTTTTTTTGTTTTTTAGTGAGCACTTGGCTTTCAATTTACATGATCTAGTCCTTGACCAGAGCTACTTGAAAAAAAAGCAAAGCTGAGAATGTTCTGTTTGTACTTACGGTAGAAGTTACCACTGATTAACAAACAGATGATTTTGTCGCTGTAGTGAACCCTGCTTCCAAGTGTTTACTGAATAACTTCCCCTAGTTGTAGGATAACTTTCTTTAAAATTGTGGCTGCAAACATATACTGCTTGTTACTTTTAATTTAATTCATATTAGTCTAATATATGATACTAAATTTAGACCTTCCCTTATGTTGTCATATTTTACATTTTAGTTTAAAAAACCTATCATTTTAAAAAGAAAAATGATTTAGTTTCAAATGTAATATCCAGATTTTTTAATGAAAGGATTAACAGACTTTCCTCTAATTAGTAAAGCAAGGTGATTACACCAACAAAACAAATTTAGCAGCATTACTGTCGCCATATATGTCAACTTATTTTACGCAGTAATAACTTGAAAGTGTAATTTTATTAATTACCTCTCTAGCAGGTGAAAGTGCTTCAGACATATTCTGTTGATGAAGGGACATACTACGAGGGCAGTCTAATTTCTACTCAAATTCTGTATTTGAGTCCTTGTGGAAATCAAATAAAACGAAGCATTTGCTGAGTGTTTTGTTAAATTGAGAGCCAGAAGAGGGCTGCCCACCAATTTAAAGAGATTAAGGATCACTCCAGAAAGTATTTATTTGACATCTCCGAGCAACACGAAAATAAAAGTTGGAGGAGCAGTCGAACAAAACTTTAAGCTTCATTTTAACTAATGCATCGCAATGTAAAGTAATAGCGATGGAAGAATGATTTTTTGCACTGAGGTGCTGCTGTTGAAGTTGTCATCTTGGCTTTAGAGGTCATCCTGGACTGCAGGTGCCAATCCACTCTTTCAGTGCCATGCATAGATAGAGAGGGGCTGCGAGGGATTTTTCTGGTAGCCAAGATCCAGGCTGTCATCCTGCCCCCAGGAACCCACCCAGGGACCATCTCCTCTATTGCTTCCCATCTGGGGACGGATCCTCCTGGGGTGGAAATGGCCCACTCCTGCTGGAGCCAACAGTGGTTTACAGCAGCTGAGTACCTGTCCCATAAGTCAACGGATACCCTACTGGGGAGCTAGCAAGTGTGGGTTATACAGGGGAAATTATCTTTGAAATGGATTTCTAAAACAATGCCTTTAACATATGAAAGCCTGGGAATCCAAAATGAAAGTTTTTACATACTTGGCATTCATTTGTAAGTTGGCAGTGACAGCTTTCATCCTACAGAAAACATTTTTTATCTCATGAAAGTTGAAAATAGCTTTGTGCAATATTGGTGCCTCTCGCTAAGATGGGGCTTTTCATCCGTGACCTACTTTGCTTTCTGCACAATGTACCTAATGAGTAATAATGACTTCGGAAAGGGCAGCGCTAGAGAAGAAGTCGAAGTAACGCCTTAAGATGCTGTCTGTGAAAACATCAAACAGAATATTTTTTCATCAGGCTGAATAAAAGAATCTGGTTAAAGTACACAGAAGTTTAAGGATTAAACAGGGCTTGGCTGATGGGTGAAGGCTCTTGGCGCAAAGTGGCTGGTGCTCGTGAGCGGGGCACCTGTGACACCCTGGGTCCCCCAGCCCTTTGTGTGGGGGAGAGACCCGGAGGGAGTGAGGACCAGGGCTGAGCCGGTGGGAGATGGAGCCGGGAGTCACAGGAAATCGGGGTGCAAAGCTCCATCTTCACTTGCAGAGCTGCTTGGCCTTTTACCTGTCAGTAACTCATCAGTGTGCCCCAGTCCCCACCTAAATCAGCCCATCTGCTCCGCTGCCACCCCCCAGTGCCCCCCCCCCACCCTTCAGCAGAGAGCCAGTGCTGTGTGATACCCACCTCCCTGTTTCCTCAGCAGCGGAGCCGATGCACAGGTTCTGCTTCTCCAGCACCTCATTGGGTCCCCGGGTCTCCTTCCCTTCGCAAACCCCCAGGCCACAAGCCACCCCCTCCCGCTCGCGGAGGGTAAAGCTCTGCCCCTTCTCACCCTCTGTGCCCCATCTGTCCTCCAGCATCCAAGGCAATGCTTAGTTCTGCTGCAGAAATCTTGATCGGACAAAAAATGTAAAATTTTACTTTTATTATTATTACTATTATAGTTCTCCATGTCTTTTTAGACTGGAGTACTTTGATTTTGCTGGAGTGGAAAAAATATGCTTTTTTCTTCTTGGGTGACTGAAACTGTTAGACTGCAAAGGTAATTTATTTTCTTCTTCTCAGGTGAGCTGAGAATACTCTTAGCTGCAAGAGCATTCCTTGTGAAACTGTGTAGAAGGAAAAGGATTTCATATAGCAAAAAATCCATGCAAGTCTCCATTTCAAAAATCCATGCAAGCCACAACATCGCATCATTGTTCTTTCTTTGAGTCAGCAGATGCCTATGAGTTTTCACACCAGGCCAACTTTGAACTGTGTTTTGCCTCTTTGCCCATGAAGCATAATCAGAAACCTGGGGAGATTTAATGAAAAGCACAAAATGCCTCCCTGAACAATGAGGAGTAAATAAAGCAGGCCAAATACCAGGCATCTGAGAGGAGAGATGAGCTGCAGAAGGAAGATGAGTTGTGAGTTTGCTGTTGGCAGGTGAGGAGAGGACACGGAGGGGAGCTGTGGCCTCCTCAGCCTCTGACCCTGCCTGCAGAAAGAGCTTCTCGCTTCAGGCGCAGCTCAAGGCAAGGGTTGATCTGGAGGCTTCAACAGACAGCTGATCAGCAGGTCTAGGCTTGAGAATAAATTCAATCCCATACCAATTAGTATAAATGGGTCCTGAGGACAACTGAAAGCCATGAAAGCTATATGAAGCAGAGACTAACAGCTGACTTCCCTCACAGTACACCTAGTAGTTTAAAGGAGTGTAAAGATACTGATATTCTCAATGTTTACAGTAGCTGCAAGGCCCTTTTATAATACTGACATGATCTGAAGGGGTGGTTGTTTAAGTGAAAACCCTATCCAGTGTTTTAAGTAGGTCAAGTTCAAAGCCTAGTCAATATTTGAAAAATCCGTGCAAGTTAAAGAGGCAATGAGAAAAATTAGCATACAAGCCCACTAGAGCTTTTTCTCCCAACCGCACTTTGCATGGGGAAAATGAGGACAGTACACAACGAGTCAGTATTTGTGTCCCGAACACCCAACTCCTTCTCTGATTTTACATAGGAAAAAAAAAAGGAAATAATTCAGAAACTCTTTTTCTGAGCTCTTACTTGATCATCCTTTTTTGTAAACTGGGCAATGAAAACTTTGATTTCCCATTGTAACTTTGCCAGAAGAATCAAGAGCTAAAAGTGAGTTTTATTTAACCTATTTCCCAAACTTTTACCATACATTTTAATTACAGTATGTCGCCATGACTTGGAAAAACTGGATACCAGATATATGCACCACAAAATATAGACTATGGATGACAGGAGAAACCTTCCAAACCAATAACTAAAACCATTTCTTCATTTACCAAAAGCTGCAATGAAAGAATGATCTAAGTGATGTGGGGGATGGCAGGGCAGGGAGAGAAGGGAAGAGAGGAAGGACAGCTCATGCCAGCTCGGGCCAGTGACATTTAGGCATAGTTTCCCTTACGTTCCTCTTCAGCCAGTGAGCTTCCAGAGAGCAGCTCGGAGCAGATGCTGTGAGTCATTTTTTGGCAGTGCCTCTGGATGAACTACATTGGTATTTCAGTTCAGATCAGGAGAGCACTTTAGGAGGGACTAACTTGATTGTCCCCACTTACAACACTGGTTTTCACGGCATAGCAACTCTGGGCTTCCTTCCAGGTGAAACCAAGCTGGAGGAGGAACTCCATGGGGTAACCCAAAGTGCTACAGGCATGAGTGCGTGCATGTGTAGCATGCAGGACTGACCAGGCTCAGTCTGAGATAAAATATGTATGTTGTGGAGATGTGGGCCTCAACACTGACTGTTTTGCTCTGTAGACTCACACCTGTGGGTCCACACTACTCTTTGCCATAGGCACAGCTTCTGTCTCTGGACATGCAGAGAGTCGAAGGAGCACCTGGCTCAAGCAGTTGAGTTCGATACCCAAAGGTGGCTGGTATAAACATCCCTCAGTGCAACTTCCAGCTGCAGTGGCTCTAAAAGCCAACACCATCCCAGTGATGCCCGCCATGACGCTCTCAGGAGGACATGCTGCTGCAGGGACATGTCCCAGCATGCATGCTGGGACTGCACGTGACCTCTGATGTGTTCAAGAGGTGCATCAGGAGCCACCAGCACTTTCACACCTTGGTCACCATTTAAACTTTGATTGGATGTACAGTCACAGCTGTGGGTTGCCTTGAAGACAATTTGCTGGAAATTAATTTATGGAGTCAGTGCAAGAACTTGTGGGTTAGTCTCCTGAACATAGCCAAGCATGTTTTCATGATGCATCCAGATGAAAAAGTCTTGCTGAGAGGGAGTAACCAAGGGCCTTGGTCAGGAAGGGTTTCTGCAACAGATTCATGATTTTCAGACCCGCTAATGGAGGGGAAGATGGAATGGCAGCAAGATACCAGATGGAAAGACAGCACCATCATCTCCTGGGTGCTGTTTTGAAAAGCTACATGAAATCTGGATTCTGTGAGGCTAAATGATAAAATTCTCACTGATTTTAGTGTGGCCAGAAGCTGATCCTTGTGAGTCTGGGGTTGTTAGCCCAGAGCTTTTCATCAGTATTTGATCCAAGTAAACTAGTGGACTGAAAACTGAAACCAGACTGCAGTAGAGTTCTCCATTTCTGCAAGCAGACAGTCAATAAAGTGAACGTAAAAGTCAATATTTATTTATTGCAGATTTCCTTAATTTTGTTCTTACAAGAATATAAATGGGCTTGGCTACACATTTCTGTGTTCAGTTGCAATTCTAGCTGTGATACCAACTTCGTGCTTGAGCTTAGCCAAGAAAATAAACCAACCACAAATCGGAACAGCAGTTTTAAGCTAATGCTATTGGTTATGTTTCTACAAATACTTTGGATATGAGACATGTTAAATAGCATTTTGTTAAGTTAAACACTTGTAACTCTAAAGAGAGATCAAGAGAGAGACATACATGATTTTTCTTATATTTTGTATTATCTTTAGGGACATAAGGATTTTGTCAGTGACACAGCACAAATCATGAGTTATAGTAAAAGCAGGGACGAGGGTGACAGTCTTTATGTAAGTTTGAGACACATTTCCTTCTTTCAGAAGAAAAACATGGTGTCAGTACAGTTAAATAATTGCACTGTTCTGAAAAGTTCACTGTAGTTTTCCATACATGCAAATTCTGTAAGAGAAGTGAATACTAACAAATTGTCTTAGCTGCCTCATGCTAATTCCTAGGCAACACTGATGTGCTTCAGTTTTATACTTCACTAAGGATCGACAATGCGGCAAAACATTAAAAGCTATGCAAACATGGTTTCAGGGTCTCATCTATGAGATTCTTTTGAAAATAATATTTTTCTTCTTTCCTAATGCCCTCACAAGAGTAAATTTCTCATTGCATTTCTGCCAACTGGAGAATTCCAGCCAAGTGAGAAGAAATAATGAGCAACAGTACAGCAACAAGAGAAAAGAATAAATGAGAAATGCAAAGTATTCCCCACTACCTCTGCTGCATAAATATACGCCTTCTAGGGAGAAGAGAGAAAAGGTAGCAGGGATATTGCTCTGCACATGCCTACCCTGACCCCACAGCCAAGATGTAAAGACTTGTTTGTGTACACAGCTGCCTGTTGCTTGTAAGCCACCCTGGGAGGGTGCAGTCATGTCGCTTCACTTCTTGTTAAATGAAAAAGAGGGACTGAAGACAAGGAGGATTCTTTGGCCTCATGAGAACGTGAGCGTTTGAGTGGTCTGTCTCCTTTTCTGGAGGCGAGAGTGTCCTATGAGCTATACTTACCTTTGGAGGACCTATAAGCCAGCCTCAAACACCTCAGAGCTGTGGAACACAGGCAGGGTATTGCCTCTTACGCCATCTTCCCTAGCAGGTAAAACTTCTGCATTTATTTTTGTGCTTGAAAGAAGTTTACAGGTCACTTGCTCTTCCCCATGCCATAGAAAAGGAGTATCCTACCTGCCTGCGGAGATACACTCCCAGGGCCCCAGTCGGAAACACTTCTATGGCTGTTCCATTTAGGCTCCAAAGCTTTGGACACATGCTGAATCAGACATGAACTGGACACTGTTGAAGCTACTGAAGTTATCCATACAGTATGAGCAGTTGGAATAGGCTGCCCAGGGAAGTGGTGGAGTCACCACCCCTGTAGATATTCAAAAAACGTGTAGATGTGGCACTTTGGGACATGGATTAGTAAGCATGGTGGTGTTGGGGTGATGGTTGGAAGTGACGATCTTAGAGGTCTTTTCCAACCTATGATTCTATGATTCTACTTTCATTGCAAAATTCCTTGATTCTTAGTGTCATTGCTAAATATGAGTATTTGGCCTAGGATTATTAAAACAGCCCTTGGGTCTGGAGGAACTTTCACATTTTTCTGAGTTTTATCCTCAGGCTGAAACATATTACCTCAGGGAGTGTTGACTAAGGAATGACCCAAGAAACCAGTGAGATGACAACTGTGCTTGTTTGAAAGGCACATTGAGCATCATCAGACTCGAATTGGCAAAGTCAGGTCAAATTCAACTGCTGCTGTAAGATTTTGGTTTCAAAACTCGGATGTGGGAAGAGACAACATTAAATGTAGTTGAATAGTCACATAAAAACCCAAAACAGGATTTTTTTTTTTCACTTAGCACATGTTATTTTGCCACTATACTTCTTGCAGCCAGTTTGACAGTGTACCAGTGCAGAACTAACGCTGTCAGAGCCAACTACATGTACTGCAGCATACAACAAAGTAAGGCACTACTGTGAGAAAGTTTGCCTCAAGGCTGTATTTCTAATAGACATTAAGGCCATAAGATGGAAACAAAAATCTATGAAACAAGCATTGAAGAGATGTATTCACAAGAGGAAAAAAATCAAACTGAGGGCAACATTTTTGGTGCAAGCACGGGAGAGTACCAAATATACTGCACTGAATAAAGTTTCTGGTGATCATTAGCTGTAGCTACTAGTCTGAGTTATCGCTGCAGTCTTTCTATGAATTCATATGTCTAGAGCCACCCTTCTCTCCGCTCTCTTGCAGGGCAGAGCTAAGAGCTGCTTGATTTACTTTTCCACCCCTTCCCTACTCACCTTTCTCCTCATCTCCATAGAAGAGCAGGACTCATCAATTTGGCTGCTTGCAGAATGGCTAGCTTGTGGTGATGACATTATGCTTTTCAGGACACAGAATGAAGTCCCTGCCCCAAGGAGCTGCCAGAGTGTGGAAACACGGTGTGGGTAATCGCTGGAGAGAGAAGGAAAGTTGTGTGAATGTGTGCAGAGGGGAAGGGAGAAGAGGAAAGCTCCCCAGGGCCCAGCTAATAGGGCTTTATATTGGTAGGACAGATGTTTATTTCTTTCCTCTTCTCTTCTTTCTCTTGCATGCACACGAACACACTGATTTAATGATTGCAGGCAAACACTAGCATAGTCTTTGTCGTAGGACCAAACAGAAAGAAGAGGCTGATTATTAGGATGGTATTGCTATACCTTCAGCTATAGCAAAGGGAATAGTGAAAGCTGCTGGCAAAATAAATTGCTTTTTTGCATCAAAGTTCCCTTATATTAAAAATGTCCCACTGTGCAAATTCCTCTGTGAAAAGAAACTGGAATTAGCTATGGTAAACTGTAAAGAACTGAGGCTTTCCAGAATTCAAGTGCTGAGGCAGATGGCAGAGTGAGAAGGATTACATTTAAAAAAAAAAAAAAAACAACAACCAAAACCCCCAAACAAGCAAAGAAACCCACTTTCAGTCTAACACATTTCAGTTACTGAAATTATTTAATATTGGACCTTGATTTATTTAAGTTTCTTACTTTGACAAGAAGTTACTGCACACGGAAAGATTGATTTACAGTGTGTAGTGTTCTTCCTGCAATGACTTTGTGTTCATTGGTATGTAACAGGAGAAGCTTTCCATGCTCCCTTCTCACGGGGAAACCCACAGGAGAAGAATCGTTTTTCAGATGTAACCCTCCACAGCAGAAGTGAGATCAGACTCCATGTACATATTTTGAGGCTGTAGTTAATGAGCAGAATTAATTGCATTAGTCTTGTAAAGGCCTCATCTTTCCCAACCTTGAATTCACACTTTAATGATGTTTTATGATGTGAAGTCTTCTGATCTTGAATAGCACCGCAGTTTAAAAAAAATCCTCCTATTATCACTCTAGCTGTCAGAGAACAACTAGATGCTCAAGACGGTTTTGCTGGGGAGAAAAAATTGGGGAAGTGATGATAGAAATAAATTATCTGTAGAGGTGTGACTTTGCCTTCCTGATTAGGTCCCTGTAATGAAAGAGATGTTGGGATTCTGTGCTCATACAAACTCAGGCAACTTCACGCTTCCTTCGGAAGCAGAGATGAATATCAAGGGTTGGGATAAACTGTGGGTTCAAGACACGAGTCAGATAAGGAGACTGCTCCTCCGTGGCTGGGCCCCGAACCTCAAGAATTTTCCCTGCAGTGGTGGGCTGGGGCCGAGCAGCAGGCTGGTGTGGGACTGGTGGGATCCCCTCCCCGCGTGAGCCTCCACTTGGCCCTTTCCCTCATCCTGCTGACGAGCAGACAGCAAAACCACCACGCTCTGCGGAAACAACTGGCAAAGCAGATCCGTATTGATTGCTCCCAGATTTCTGCCGAAGAGGAAGATGTTTTCTATTGTCATACAGCAATTCAGTCTTTTCAAGTTCCAGTTCTTGGAGGATGAAGTGCTTCCAGCTCACACCCTTCCTCTGTGGCCATTTTGGAGGTTACCCACCTAAGGACCCCTGTCAAGCTGGATGGGTATTAGACCACAGTTCAGTGCAGTATTTTTTAAATTCAGCATGAGTATGGCTTTATGTGCATAAGTGTTTTGCTGTATCAGGGTACCTGTGCACAGCTCTCACATTCAAGGCAAGCTGAACCCCAGCACTCCAGGTGAAGCCCCAGAAAGAAAAGGCGTTGATGACAGAGGAAGATGCTTCCCAGGGCTCCCTGCTGGTGACCTTGCAGGACTGATAAACACTTTTTTTCCAAAGGAAATGCCTTTTCAGACAGCTGGCAGTTCATCAGAGGATGGCTGTGCATGGCAGCCCTTAGCCCCATGTCACGAGGAGGAGGAAGAAGGTGCAGGGCAGTCATTCTGCCCACACATAGCTGAGGGACAGAGGAAGATGGCTGTGGTGAGCAGACTGCTCTGTTGCACCAGTATGATGCCAGATCACCTGCAAGCCGCCTGGGAAGGAGCTACATGCAGATGGGTGTCCCAGCAGGCTCCTGCCCTCATGGCTGTCCCATGCTCTGCACTGCTTGATGGGTCTCAGCAGCCATCTGTAGGCTGAAGATGCGGGGATCCCCTTATCCTGTTAGCTATTAGCTACTGATTTGCTTCTACAAAGGGATATTGTAGGCTTGGGCTAAAGTCAAGACAAAACCCAACTTGCTGGACATTATGATTTAAGATCAAGAACACCCAGAGTGTAGAGGAATAGGTGGCGGTCAGGGATGCACTGAAAGAGGGATGCAGGCAGGGAGCGAGGGGGAGAGTCCAGCTGCAGCTTGGGCAAAAGCGAAGAGAAAAAGCACCGCAGGCTGCTGCTGTCCAAGGCTGCAAGGCTCCCACTTTGTGCACAGCCAGCGAGGAGTAGAGCGTGTTTCACAGCTGTGAAAAACCACAAGCCTCTTCTGTCTGGAAATATCAGTGCATCTCCTGGCTGCAGCATGGATTACTTTCAGAGAGATATCCCAACATCTCACAGTATCAAGGTTCATTTTGTTGGGTTTTTTTTTTGCTTTTTATGGATTGTTGGAGCAGTTAAGAGCTTCACCTGAGCTCAAAACTAGCTGGAAACAGAGGAGAAAAACAAGCAAAGTTCCAGCTGCATTTTATTCTGTACCTGCAATCAAAATGTTCCAAAGAAAATGAAGACGTGTGGAAAGCTCATCTCACTATTGACAGTGGAAGCCTCTGAGGCATTTCAGGTGCTTTATAGCTTTCAGTTAACTCAAGCAGGGAAAGTTAGCAATAAAACTGTAGCATGGAAATGTTAAACGTGCCAAACTCTGCACAACAATGAGCAGGAGAGAAATTGACTCAGCAGGGCATATGGGGAGCCCACATAAGCTCGCTGTTCCTGCTGCAATGCTGATTCTAACCAGAAGAAGAGACACAGACGTCCCTTGAAACTGCGAAGCAGAGAGGTGAAATTTATTCATGATTTAATTGCTTAAATCAGTAATCTTCATAAAGACGCCCAAGGAGCACAGAGCACGTTGTTACAAACAACTCAAGACACCGAAGCTGTCTGTGGCCGAGTCGGCTGCTCTGAGAGCAAAGCCGGGGCTCCCTGGGGCCGGGCTGTGGCCGCGCTCCTGGACGGCAGCACCATGCCGGCTGGAGCACGGCTTCGCAGCGAGCGGGGGGCGAGACACCAAGCACACATCGCTTTACCTCTCCAGCTCCTTTGCTCACAGGGGCAGTGGTGAAGTGGTAATGTGTCTGTCAGCTCAGGCCATGCCATTTCTCAGGCAAAGCAGCGAAGGTGGTGACCTGGTGAATGCGCAGCTTACAGCCCTCTGGGGCACCAAGGAAAGGGAGGTCTTTGGTCTCCGTCGGCACCTGCCTCTCTCTGCTGACTCGGCGGGGCACTTGCACGGTTCAGGAGCACTTCACCAGGTACGTGAAATAGAGTGGTGAATGAGGTGCCTCTGACAGGTGGCTTGAACTCTTCCTCAGAAGTCAATACATTCGGTTTAGGAAGGAGGAATTGGGGTACAAAACTATTCCTTCCTTTATGAGACAACTGAGCTAAAAATGGGTACAGGCGTTTAATGGATACGGTGCAAAACCCAGTTTAGAAAGCAGAGAATATTTTTTCCAGCACAAATGCAGGATTTTGATACTGAATGCAAACCTGGAAGAAGCAGGGTAGCTGCAAATATGCTCTCTAGAACAATGTTCTCCATACTTTTGGATATGCTGCGTACAAATTTGTACATTACCTTTGCAGCCCAGCTAGAAACAACCCTGGAGAACTTTGAAAGAACACCTTGCCCCAGTCCAGGGTCAACAGCTATAAAGCATTTGATAAAGTTGCCGTAGAACAGAGTCCAGAATTAAAACCTGCGAATGTGAAAAACAACCTAAGAAATGTCAGCAAAGCCACAGGCCAGCACTACTGCGAGGAAGCAGAAAGTGATAAAGTAGTTGCCCATCCCGCCAGGAAAACAGGTGTCTATGGGATTTCTCTGCCATCCAAAGGAGAGCTCTCAGCTCCAGACAGCTTTGCTTAGAGACACCAGGTTGCTAACCCCTTAGGTGACGCAGGAAATTATGTTTAAAAAAAAGTTAGGAGCTAATATAGAGACTTAAAAATCTAAGATGAGGGTCCTGTGGATATTAACACCTATGAAATCCACTGCTCCCTTGAAAAAAAAGTACGTATAGATTATTACTTTTTTAATTGTCTGGGAAAAGCACATTGTTATTCTAAGCTATTTTATGCATTCCCTTGAGGCAACTTTACTAGTGGATATTAAAGTCTCGTGTTCATGTCAAGTTCATTATCAGTTGATGTGTTTGATATATTGTTTAACAATTTAATGGCATGAGTTCAAGTGGTTTGCAGGGAAGCAGAGGTTCGGACATGAAACCTGCAGTCTGTATCACATCAATCCAGGGAACTGGTGGAAATGGAGTGAGAATAAAGCACCAAGTAAAACAAGGCAGGCTCAAATACAGATCCATATTTTATGTAGTGGAATTAGAGGATGTTGCCAGCAAAACACACTTGACCATAAGCTGATGGTTTATTTAACAGAAAACTGAGTATCAGAATGCCTATGGTGTCAGAAACTCATGTCAGAGGAAATGGGATATGCAGGCATATAAAGAATCAGATAAGGCCAATCAATGGAAATAACGATTTGGGGTCAAAGGAGGGGGAAAAACAGCCCAGGTGCAAATGGGGACAGAAGCTAATGCTTGCAAGGAGAGATGTGGCTGTTTGGAGAAGTTGCCCAGCCTCCTGGGACATACAACAATGAATAAGACTTCTCCTCTTGGATGAGATCTCTTCAGAGGGCACTGGGTCTTCTCCTCTACCCGAAGGCTCACGTGAGCCCTGTTGGGACAGGCGGAGGACAGGGCGCTGGGATGACTGGCTTCAGCCCCCCATGCCTGAAGGGAGACCCAAAGGTTCTTGTGGCTATGGAAAGCAACTCAAGGGTTGACTGGAAGCTGTCAGGGAGCTTGGTGGGTAGCCTGTCTCTGAGAGCCAGGCAGGAGGTGGGATATGGCAGCTGTGGTGTTGAGGACAACATGGGGGGTTGACATGGGGTCCTGGGCCTTGGGCAGTGTGGGCAGAACCCTGGGAGGTGGGCAGGACCAGGAAGGGCTGGCGGTGCCCACAGGGCCTGGCACAGCGTGGTCTGAGAGACCTCTTCAGACTCCTTTTCTTCTTCCCATGTCTTGTTATGATGCTGTAGGCAACATTCTGCCAAAGAAGGCACAGTCTAGCCAAATTTTTATTTACTCTTTATTTGGCATGAGAGAAGACGGGTTGAACAAAATTTGGAGGGGAACACAAGGTTCCTGGTCCCTCTTCACCCCAGGACTGGTGTCACCAGCGCTGCTATTCCAGGCATCCTAGCACAAGTCAGAAGCCTGTTTGTGGTTTCAGACCTGTAAAATCTTTACAACAGTATTCATTTCTTGTGGGTTTCCCAATAAGATAAGATACCAAGGACAAGTCAACAGCAAAGCATGAACTGTTTTATTTCTCCCCACTTTCTGTTACTAAAAGAGCATGAGAAGCACTTGAGGGCAGTTTGCAGAATACATCTACCATCCAATATGACAAGTAGGTTAATTGGAATGAAGGAAAATGTGACCCTTGACTACAATTGCCCCTTAAGGGTATTGAGTTTAATGTTGTTGTTATTGTGTTCTGCAACATCATGAGGCACAACACAGCAACGGGCTCTTCTCAGCACAGGAGCCGTTCTTAACAAATGGAGCTGCACCAAGTGACTTGGATTAAATTTGACTAAATCTCGCCCCAAGAAATCTTTCCCTGGAAAATCCTGTAGCACTCACAAATATTTTAGGAGTGACAATGCTGGGTGTCCAGCTCAGCGGAAAAGCACACGGGCTATAAGGGAGCAATACGATACGCATCTTGCAGGCAGGAGAACGTGCGGATCACCTGCCATTGCTGTCGCTGGCTGTGCGTGCTCAGTGACTTTGTGTGAACGTCGAGGGGGAAAATAGTCATCTTTTTTGTTTCTTTCAAAGAGGGGGAAGGCATTGCAAGAAAATATGTGCAAATTAATGTTAAAGAATGGTGATTTTTAGTCTAATTCACTTGAATGTTCTGCTCTGTTGAATGCGAGACAGTCTCTATGGCAATTCAGACAGTAAGAGTTGGGGCTACACATATTCAAATTTGAGTTGACCTCATTACAGCTCAGTGTTAAGAGCAGTTACTAACATGGCTAGAGCTTATTCTTGTAAATTGGCCCTTCACTTTCTATGGGACTGCTCCACGGAATCAGGTTTTGAAGAAGGAAATGAGTTGTACTCACAGCACTGGGATTTCCTGCGTCCCTAGCTGGGGAGCATGTGGAGATGCCAGCAAACATGGGGCAGATTTTGCTCTCTGGCTGATGCCCCGGCAGGCTGATGCCTCATCCCATCCCCTCTTGCCCCAGTGCTGCATCAACCAGAGGAGGGCTGTGCTGGCAGAGGAGGATGGTGGGTGGTGGGATCCCACTGCTGTTGCCCAAAGACCTGAGTGAGACTCAAGTGGTCTTGTGGTCACTGCGGCCTGTTCTTGGCTGTGCATCAAAGACCATCAGGAACCAGGTCCCAGCTCTGGCAGGAGCTCCTGTCTGGAAATGCCTTCCTGAGGCAAAAGGTCTGGGTGAGGGCACAGCTGTGGACGGAAAGGTGACGTGCAAGGTTGTGAGACTCCCAGGAAAAGCCCAAACTGTGGAAAGTGTTAAGAAAGGCAGTGTCAGCAAGAGCAAGAGAGAAAAACGTGGTCTGAGGAGATCCTGAAATCAGCTGGGATGTGTATACCAGCTAGATCTGGAAGTGCTAGTGGGATTTTTTTCTAGGCAAAGGCTATTTTTAGTCTGGGGATGTGAACAGTAGTAAGATATAAAAGTAAAGAAATAAGGTCTCAGGAGTAAGCCATGGGCAAAGCTGAAAAATGTTTGTAAATAGAAATCGGTCTACCTTACCTATGATTTTCTACATTGTACTTACTGTAGTAATCCGTAACTGAAACTGGAAAAAAAGGTTGCTCACCTTTGCACAGGAGGTACTGGGAAAAAAGGCAGAATGGAATTCTGTCTGAAAAAAGCATACCCATGAAGACCTGAGAGCTGGACTTAAAAAGTTGTCCTTGTTCCTTCTCCTTGTCACAAAACAGGATTGATACAAACCGCAAGGTTTTATACATCAATTGGCATATTAGCTGTATTATTTCACCTTATAAGGAATCTGTTCTGTGGGATCAGTGGTGCGTGTGTCACTGGCTTTACTGGGAGCAGGATTAGTACCCTGCCTCGACTGTGAAAAATAAGCGATAAACCGATAAGTGTTGCTTAGAACCAAATCTGTTCTCTGGCAGCAGAGAAAGGTTTCAAAAGTCTTCAAAAGATGAGTTATTAAATGAGATGAAAGTATTTTTCAAACTGTGGTAGAGGTTGACTTGTGACCTGGTGAACGGTGATTTGAATATTTTGAATTATCTGAACACTTTTTACATCTTTCTTGGGTTTCTTTGCAATTCAGAAACTACTTTGCTGAAGGGTTCAGTTGCAGGGGGAATATTAGTAAAATTACCGAGGGCACCTAGGCACTTACTGCCACTTGAAATCTTACTGGAGATGCCTGCCGTACATCACTGTAGGCCTTAGGGAAACACAACAGTGGTGGCTATTTTTGACACGTCCATAGAGGACAATGAGTTAAAAAGCACAATCTGATGAGCTGTTCCTGTCGCTGGTGTGGGTTACCTGTTCTGCCCTGCTGTAGCTGTCTGTTGCTCCTTTACTCTCCCGGCGGCTCGGCACCACCCCAGCTCTGCCCATGTGGCTTTGCCTGCTCGCTTTCTACGCGAGTGATCTGTTGAATGATCTCTTTTGCCTTTATCAAAAATGAAAAAAAAACCCAAATTCCTTATAGCAGGGGAGGGCTTTTGAACCCAAGGGTTAATGACATCAGAGGAATGATTACACCAGAAGACCTAATTTGGCAGCAATATCGGATGGTGACTAGAGTAAAATGGTGTCTGAATTCAGATCGCAGTACTCCACTCAGTCTGTATGGCTGGCATCCTGCATATTGTGAATGCTACGAGTGAACCAGTTCTTGAACCAGCTTCTGCGTGTAACTTAGCATTGGTTTGTGAGTAGTTCTCTGGGAGCTTTCCTACTTTGCTGTTCCAGGAAGCACTTTTTTTGGTTTGATATTTACAGCATACAGAGGGACTGGAAAAAACAGAGCAAAATAAACTGACTTTTTGCTGGTACATGAAAAAAGCAAAAAGGAAAGAAATGTTATTTTTCTTAGATAGGCCTGAAAGTAATAGCATTGTACAGATAAAGAAATATTTGAAAACACATTAGCACTGTGATATTCCAGCTGGGACATGGAAATAACTTGTCTTGTTGGTGCTCATTTTCAGACAACAGAAATGAAATCATGTCTCCAGCACGGAAAGGTCAGCCAACAAGATTTTGCTAAATTCATCAAACTGTGCTCCCCACCGAGCAGCTATCATGGGTGTGCACCAAAGTAACATAGGGGCTGATCGTGTTTTCACCCAAACAGCACAATGTGGCCAGAATAGAAGCTGAAAAAAAAAAATGCATTGATCTTTTCATTTCCTGTGTACTGGGAAGTAGGATTCCCTAGATGAAACTTAGCACATATCTTGCTGTCCTCCCCCATCTTTTATCTGGCAAAAAACACTTAATGGCTTTAGAGAGGAACCACCATTCCAGCCAGCATCACCTGGCAGTAACAAGGTGCAAGAAAGTTCTCCGAGATTTCAGTTCAATATTTTTGTCGAGCAATGAAATAGAAGTCCAACCTGACTCTTCTCCTGAAACCAAGAAGAAAAAAATCATTCTGTACAAAACTGTGTAAGGAGATCCTCACACATTTTGAAACTGGTTCAAAGCTACAACCATAATTGTCACAGCATCCACATATTAGATGACATTTACAACAGTTTTTAATTAAATTTACTTAATTTAGATATTTATCAGCCAGAATCCATTGGCACACTTTCTCCCAGCTTTTTTAAAGGTTAAATGAGCAATATGTGTAATGAGGTCTTTAAGGGAATACAAATTGTGTCAGCCTCGAATTATCCGGAAAGCCAGCAATGTGCTGGAGGATCTGTCGAGCTCTGGCAGAGGGGAAGGTGCCTCCTGCTCGCTCTGCTGACACCAGAGTGCAGTGTCCGACCTTCACACCAGCTGCTCCTGCCCAGATCGGAGCTTGCGGTGTGATCGCAGCCCAGGGTTATCTGGCTCCAGGATAACAACACCTTCACAGCTCCAGCCTCTCACGGACACCACTCCTACCGCTGCTTCCAGGGGTCTTGAAGATGCCGTGAGGTAGTGGCTGAGGAAGGGTTTAAGGCTCCTTGGGAGGCACCGAGCTGGGACTGGACCTTCTGAAGTGTGGCGGGGTGGCAGTAGCAAAAGAGTAGTGCAAACCCAGCTGGCCAAGGAGATCCTTTGCACCTCTGGAAGAGCTGAAATGGTTTCCAGAAGTCCGGTTCAGGGGGAGGAGAGCGAGGAAAGGAATGCGCTCTTTTCTTCCCTAACTTGAACACCAGTCCTCTTCGTCCTTTACATCACGGGTGTGCTCTGCGTACGCATCTACTGTGCCATTCAGCATGGCAGTACCGCACCTTTTAAAAAGTATAACATTATCACAAGCCAGCATAAAGCAGAATGAAATGCACTACTCTGAAAAGGGCAATTACAGTGAAACTACACATGAGAGTTGCAGATGGACGCAATATGTAGTTGAATGACTAACAAGGAAACACTGTAGATGGCCTCCTAACAGCACGTGGACCATATGGTAGAGCAAAACTTGGGGAATCGTTCTCATCAACGTGGCAGTTTTATGAAAGCCAAGGTAAAAAAACACATAAGCTCTTTAGAAAATCCCACTGAGTAGCTCATCTCAGGCTGACAGATTTGTTCAAAGCTAGCCTTATGGGTTCAGCTATTGCGGTGTTGAATATGGTGAGAAGAAGATAGTACAGAACAGAAGACTTCAGTGAAAGTCCACACAAGACAGCAGACTTCTGCTAAATTCCACATCACTGAATTCACTAACTCCGGCATGAGCAATGATTAGATACTGGTCAAGTTATTTTCACATCAGTTCTTACTTCTTCACACAATTTTGTGGTAATAAGTTGCATCTAATAATGCAGAATACTTAATTCTCTTACATGCTAGAAACAATCAACCCTGATTTTTCCCGTCTGACTATGTGTTGCAATTGCACAGGAATGACTTGTACCACAGATAACTCACACATGTTTAAATGTACTGATCGGTGAAAAGAAATCTTCAGGTATCTGGGCTGTCAGATACTGGGCAAGATGGAACTGACCATGGGGGAGTTAGTGGCGAAGAATGACCAAGGATAAGTGGCTCAGTGGTGAACTTCCTTTCGCATTTGCCATCCACAGGTAAAATCAGCATTGTTATTTAATTACAGGTTGCTGGGCTTTTTAAAGAAAACCTGCAGGTACTATGGATAAAGTGCAGAAAACGTCCTTATTTTGGTCCCAAATGCAATGGTGTTAAGCAGCTTTACTTTCACTATACCTGCAGAAAGTCCCTGGCATCAGAGAGGAGTGTTCATCCATTCTTTGACTGGTGTCTGTAGGGTATGATTAAACGAGCAATGTGTGTTGAAAATTTGCTTTTGCATTTCTTTCACTGAGTTTCTCAGAGCTGGTGGTTCATCTGGGTCCTCCAGCACACGACATCTAAAGGGATGCCTGGTCTCCAGCCTTATTTAGATGCCTCTACTTGGGCATGCAAGCTAATTACTTTTGGTCCTAACCGTACGTCTGCCACAGTCTTTAAGTGTTGCTGTCTGACGGCAGGGTTCTCAGGTTGCATTGGAAGCTTCTTGTCAAAAGCTGTGGCTAAAAGATGAAAACCATATCCTTGTGACGAGTTCAGTGATGGCACTAGGCATTTAGTCTTTGCTCAGTTGTCACTTGTCTTTGACACTGTCAGAACCACTGCTCTGAAGTTGGAGGTCCTGAGCTCATTGTGCTTGTCTTATATGATCCTGATTGTCTTAAACAATCTGACAAGACAGTGGGAAATGGAAACATGACATTTATTATTCCGTAAAATGAAAGATTTTATGCTCTAGCATATTTTTGGCAAAATGCAGTAAAAGAGTCACATTTAAGGAATAGCAGACAGCTCTTAAGCAATATGCTAACTTATTTCTTTCTGTCCAAACCGTAAGCTATATGACAGCTGCCTTTCTAATGAGAAAAATGCAGTAATCATTACTTGTATGTAGTGGTTGGCAACAGTTGTTTGAATTTCTGGTGAGCATAACTCTCTGATCTGTTTTTCTTGTGGTGGTTTACATACAGTTTCTAAAGTTTGCATTGTTAGTCATACCTATATTTAGAACTTTCATTACTGATGACTCAAGACAGGCAGAAAAAAAAAATAAAGAGAAAAGATATGACTGTAAAACTCAATTTTGGTGAGAAAGAATTGGTATCCTGAATTTCACTTTGTGGCAGTATGCGTCTTGAATTCAAATCAGAATTAATTTAAGCAGTCAAAAATGTTTTTAAAATAATTGACAGTGCAGAGAAACTAATTTATAAGCTGATTTTTATACACTCATTTTTGCTTTAATTGCTGTAAGTGCTTTCTTTCCCTGATTAAAAAGGAGCTAGGGTAGCTTAAGGCAAATGTATTCAGTTATTTACTTTAAGTAAAGACCTCTGATTTCATTTGCCAGGTAGAAGGGGCAGTTGGGATGTTGGTTCAACCTTTCATCAGAGAAGTGACAGTAAGTCAAGTCCAGTTTTGCTGAATTTTGGGGGTTTTTTTTAAGACTATATAGCATGCATATAGAAAAACATGTATATTCTTCTCACTTGTTCTCCTGAATGCTCCTGACCGTGGCCTTTTCATGTTGGCATAGGAAGACCAGGAAGCTTCATGCTGATGGGGGCCTTTGCTATTGCAGTCCCGAATAGCACGGCAACGTTCAATTTGAATGAGCTGACGCATGTGGATATCTATGGTGATGGTAAAGAAAATGCAAGCAGCATGGCATAGCCATGTTTGGTTGGCCTGAGCCCTAGTTCACTGAGTGAAATTGGGTGCCCCTTCCAGAAAGCTGCCTGTGCTGATTTTTGCCTTTGCTTGCCTGCCTAGAGCAGCACCGTGGTCCTCCTCCATGATGGTCTCCTTGCGGTCGCACTGGCACTCCTGTGAAGAGCTGTGACCCTGCACAAATAAAACATGGGTGGCTCGAGGAAAGGTTGCGAAGATCTCTCTTACAGCCTCATAGTCTCTATGTAGCCACCTGGATCTTTCATATTCCGTGGTATTTCATATTAATAAAGTATACAGAGTGGGTTTTTTTTACAGAAACAAACCAACTTTGAAGAGAATAAAAAAAATACTGTGAAAAGAAGAGAACAGGCAAGGAGAGGAAGGAAAGATACTATGAAAAATACTGTGTTTTCTCCATCTGTATCTTAACAGCATCATGGATAAATTGTGGTTAGTATGTGGATTATGTGAGACATTGGCCTAATTCTGCCCCTGTCTTTGTTCCAGTGCTGCTCTTTGACATCCTCTGTGAAGGTGAAAATGCAAAGTTTCAGCCCATTTCCTAAAAAAGGAGTTCCCCAATTTCTGCATCATTTTGAGGGTGAGATGCTGCCCATAATCAGTTCAGTCAGTTGGATGCCGCAAGGTCACTCCTAGACAGATTTCACAAGAAAAGATGAATTTATAGTTAGTGTAAATTAGTGCAGCTTCAGTGAAGTCAATTGAATTACTCTTGCTCAGTTCAGGTCTTGTAGTCAGATTGCCTTTGGAATATGAAGTATATCTTGTCTCCTATCAGTGGAGAAGCTAATTTAATCTCTCTAGGCAATAAAGAAGAAGGGCCAAACCTTCCTTTCAAAAGGTAAGAAAAATGAATATGCATTTTGGAGGAACGCTGAAGAACATTTAAATGAAAAAAAACACCGCAGAAAATGTCATGTCACCGATAAAAGGAAAAAATGTATCTACTCAGAGAGCTGATACCCCAGGAGCAGTAAGAGGGGCTGGAGGTGGTGGCTAGCTAGAGGGTGGCAATATCTGGCACTGGGCTGCACTCATAGAGAAAAGATGCAACAGGGGCCGTGGACTCCTTCACACTGGACAGAGAGCTTCCAAAAGCGGGAAAAGGGAGGTTAGCCAACCACTGTCATGATCATTAATGTCCTGGTGCAGAATGGTGCAAAACCCGGTTGCCTTTTTTTGACCCAGGAAAGTATTTTTAGAAGGACATGCTCTCAGGCTCGTTGGAGATTTGTTCTCATAACTAGTTCAGTTCTCCACCACTCTCCTTATAGTTGACGACACTCAGTAGACTTGCAAAACCTTGCAGTTTGTGTGAGGTGTTCAAAAATTAGCCTCTGCTGATAAGTTTCTTTACTGAAATATCTCAGTAGTATATGTATCAAAGCACCTGGAGATAAGTGCAGTCATTATCCATCTACCCAACAGCAAATTCAGTGTTAAAGGGGACCAAAAGGCTGCAAATGTATGTGCACACAAATCCAGACACACATGTGGATGGTGCACAGCTGGAGAATCCCAGCTTTGGGTGTATTTTGCTATTCCAATAGAAAAATGATCGTTCTGGGGCACATGAGTGTACTTTCCAGAATATTTTCCTGATCAGCTCACTTTTCCTGCGTGTTAGGCTTCAGTGTAATAGAAGAGTTACTTACCAAGTGGTCTTTGGGAGGGCTGTGTGGCAGTAACATAGAAGGAAAGTATTTTCCCTTGCAATAAAAATAACAATGTTGTCTGGAGATTATGAATGACTTCTGATTTTTTAATGTTTATTTCCCTGAGACAAATGAATGGAAAATGGCATAGCCCCTCATTATAATTTAGTATATAACTTCAAGAAAAAAAAAGGAGCATTTACCTCTATTTTGAAAAGGCTTTAAGACTACCACAGTAAGCTGCCTTTGCCAGTAAACAGTACACAAAATAAAAAAGCAATGAGGAGATGCTAGAAATCATTTCCTAACATCTAACCCATCTGCAGGAAATACAGAGTGGGCCAAGGTGGTGCTCTGTTTTTTAAATGAAGAAAAATCTTGCTATTGTGAATTAAATCCAAATTCTTGTGTTTGGATATGATACATTGCCATTTAACAAAGGAAGGAGTTTTGTGAAATCTGCTCCCAAAGAAATAATTCTGAACAGGAATTTAGTGCAAATATCAAAGCTGCTTCAGAACGCTTATGGTCAGAAATATTTATTTCTTGTGAAGCCACTGTAGGGTGTTGCCAATGTTGATGAATTTCAGACTTTGATCCAAGCACTGACGAATAAAATAGATAACAGCTGTCCATGTAAGTATGCAGACTACCATTACCATTCATTTGTTTCTTCAAGGTAGAAGTATTTCCCCAGTAAGTTTCAAAAATCTCTTTAAAGTACAGTTCTACAGAGTAAAAAAAGTACATTTATGCTGATATTCTGGGGTTTCTGCCATCACAATGACAACTAGCTCAAACCTGCTCTGTTTATTGGCAGAAGAACAAGGTTTCTGACTGCCAGCCTGGACAGGGAGGAAGCTGGTGGCAGTGGGAGGTTGCTTGGGTCACCCCTGGGATCAGCAGCACTTGTGACAGCTGTAAAATGTAATTTTGCCCCAGCATAAAAGAAGAAAATAAAATTCTTTTTTCATTTTTTTAGCAACTTCTCTGATTCCTGCCCTTGTATTTCTGGTTTATGCTGTTTCCATGCAACATAGGATTCAACAACCTAGAAAGATGTTGCTATCGAAATGCCAGCCCGTTTTTCAGCAAATCCACCATGTCAAGGTCTTTTGTGCAGCTAGAGGTCACTGGCTGTGTTTTTTCACAGACACTGAGAAGGAGATCCTTCAAAAAAAGATCTCCTTCTTCTGCTGAGCTGCTTCTCATTTACTGATTTAAAAAAAAAAAAAGTTTCTTCATGTTTACCTGTAATTCCAAGTCACATCATTGGTTTTTAATGACGCTCCATGTGCCGAAATGTCACCTTGCATTGCTCTGCCAAAATAACAGGGTGAAAAACGAAACCTACCCTCTCTGAGAGTGTCTGAGTGTGTCCTTCTCAATAACAGGGAGAAGACCCGCATCAAAGTAAGCCACACAAAGTACCAGCAGTGCTACTCCTGCGAGACTTACAGAGTCCATAAGTCTCTGTATGACCTCAGAGTACATACTAATACGTGCCAGGATACCAAAAATGGACTTAAAAGCCAGAAGACTAAAGTGTCCATCAGACAAAAAAGGCACAAAAATAGTCTCCCAAGAGACAGAAAAACACATCAAACCTCAAAAGGTATTAAATGTTTAAAGAGGCTGTGTCAATCTCTGCGGGCTCCTGAGTGCACCCAGTGCTGCCTGCTCCTCCTGAGGATACCTCTAGGGCTCAAAATTCTTTTCTTTCTTTTTTTTTTTTTTTTTAAAAAAAAAAAAAAAAA